>Ga0209985_10000417_pt1 | contig 46851 bp, 39 predicted proteins | sample NOAtaG_FD_187305 | JGI IMG/M metagenome (GOLD analysis project Ga0209985, IMG submission 187305) | Freshwater lake microbial communities from Lake Erie, under a cyanobacterial bloom - NOAA_Erie_Diel6S_1000h metaG (SPAdes) (version 2) | ecosystem: Environmental > Aquatic > Freshwater > Lake ... | reverse complement strand
CTCAATACTTCAAACTAATGACTCTCTGCAAGCCAGTATTTTGAGGGCTTTTGCGGGTCCTTGTCGCTCAAAGCATCTTCATGTCTGGCTGCCAGGAATTAGGCTCGAATTCGCTGCAATCGCTGAGTACTTATGCGTCCTATCATCGTAACCCTGCAAACATCGCGACTCACTTTGTCGGGATACCCATGATCTTTTTCTCGGTGGTTTTGCTCCTTTCAAAACCATTAGCTATGCAGGACGCTTGGCTACCGATCACCCCAGCTCTTATTGCAGCTATACCATCAGCTATTTTTTATTTGCGACTCGATCGTTTGCTGGGTCTGATTATGGTCGCTATGTTAGTGCTTTGCATGAAAGCATCGGCGAATATTGTTGGGGACGGATCCTCTAATTGGGTCATCACCGGCGTTGTCTTGTTCGTCGTAGGTTGGATATTTCAGTCGATAGGTCATGTCATTGAGGGGCGTAAACCAGCATTTCTTGATGATCTGGTTGGTCTTTTAATAGGACCACTTTTCATAGTTGCAGAGACAGGCTTTATGCTTGGAGTATGGAAAAAACTGAAAAGCGATGTCGAGGCGAATCTAAAGACTTTTTGATAGCTAACTTCTTATGGTCCCGGCTTTCGCTGTGAACGAGCCATTCATCAGGATCACTAAGGGCCTTTTCGATACGATTCCGGACCGCTCCAATGGTTTCTGGAACTCGAGTTATAAATGGCAGAAGAACCATGTTTTCGGCATTGCTGGCACTATAAAACTTCGAATCAGCGACTACCGCCTTCACGCTGGATGGGTCGCTAAGCTGCTTTACAAGCTCCTTAGCACGGGCTTGAAAAAGTGACTCCCAAAGTCCCGAGGTCGAGTCTGTCCGAATCATGACAGGGCCAAGACCATCTAGGTGTCGCGACGATTATTGATATCGAGGCGCCCCGCTACGAGGCACCTCAATAGGATCAGCGTGGGTTGTAGTAGTGATTCACCTGTTCCTTCAGTCGAGACCTAGGGATGTACGGGAGATCGCATTCTGGGGGGAATTGCCCCCTCCAGTTCGGAATACAGTAGTTTTCGACACGAGAAAGTTGAGGATCTCGAGGTAGCCCGACGCCCAGATCATGGCGCTGACAAGACCATTGCGAAGACTTGGAATCAACTTTGATAAAGAGCAAACCGAGGCCCGTGTTGTAGGTCCGCAGCGAGCAGACATCGATCTGCCCAGCTTCATCACTCGGAAGGACAATCAGGAAGGGAGCACACAATTGTGCCTCGGGAAATGCTGTTGCGCACTGCACTGCCAGAGCTGCGGGGAGTTCTACGGCAGCTCGAGCTCCATCTCCATTCATCCAATGGTAAAAGCCCTGAGCATCGCTGCGCTGCTGGAGCTCAACCTTACGCATCAGAAAGCCTTCCCAGTCGAGATCGCTGGCAACACAGCGACTATCAATCATATAATCATAACCAAGGACATTGCGAGAACGTCCTGTGGTCATGGCACAGACCAAATAGTTAGGATAACCCTGAACATCAGGGCCACGTACAATGAAGGTTCCACGTCCAGACTTCTGACTGTAGCGGCAGGCCTTGATCGAGCGACTCGGCTCACATTGGGGAGATCCATCCCAAAGGATTGCTTCCCCGGTACTCACATCGCGCAAGCGCAGACCTTCACAATGCTCTCCATACACCTGTTGGGCATAGCTCCAAGCATGTTGCCAAGCCTGCTGCTGCAGGAAGGAACCCTGCTGGGTCTGTAGCACTTCGTTCAGTTCTCGACAACTGTCCTCCAGCTCAGCGTCACTGGCGCGTCCTGCGACATCTTTGACAGAATTGAGTAGGCGTTCGAGTGGCATAGTTTGAGTGGTTTCAGACTGTGCGTATACTGGAGCCAAGCCTCCTGCATACAGAAAAGATAAGAAAAAACTTGCAATGAAATTTCGATATCCAAACATGATCGTTCCTTTGCTTGAATGAGGTTTTCGATATTCCTGCCCACAAGCGCGAAGGTCTGTCTCCAGGGTCTGTCTCCAGGGTCTGTCTCCAGGGTCTGTCTCCAGCGGTGCTTCGATCAGTCGCTTATCCTGTCCGTCTCTAGAGACAGATCGCTTCTGAGAGAGGGCGACAGGAGCGTTCGATCTGCCCCCATTCGACGGCAAGCTTAGCACTCAGGCTCCCGCCATTGAAGTCGGTCTTCCAGGACAGGGTGTTGGGAGCATCCTCAAGGATTTTTGCGACGGAGTCATACCAAAGCCAGCTTCCTGAAATCCCCACATAGGCACTCCAGGAATGCACGTTCCCACAGGAGTAATCGCGATAGCAAAGCTGCTGAGCTCGTGTCTCATAGATTTGGATCAGGGTCATTCCTGGAATCGTCGCGGTTCCCCCGACACAGCGGAGGGCTATGGTTGTCCGTCTCCCTCCGGCAAGAACCGGTCGCGTCACCGAGGGCTGTTCCTCTGTACCTCGAGCCGATAAACCAGGCTTCGCTTCGTAGAGCTGGAGGATGGTATCGGAGCATTCTGCATACAGCGCGTGAGGGCTCGACATGATTCCCGCCAGGAGGATGAGGCCTACATTTAACTGTTTCATCATTTTCCCCTCCGGTAGGGATCCACAAAATTCCCGCACTCAAGGGTGAAGCGGCTATTCGCGAAACCAAGCTCAACACCGAGAAACACGGAGCTGCCGATCCATATCGGGCTCGCGTGAACCGAAATCGCGAACTCTCGAATTTTTTCTGTACAGAGACGACGTAGACAGGAGGTACCAGGGTACGAGGGCACGATCTGCATCTCCCGTTCGCTCAGGGGACGGACCGTGAGTCCGTCGGAGAGCTCAGACCCTTCTTCATCAAGCTGTCGCGGGCAGATATCGATGAGCATCATCCCTGCATTGGGCCCCCAGGACGGCATGTGACGCGTTGTGATCACCGTCCCACCACCTGGAATTCGGTTTTGGCATTCCAAGCCTGCTTTTGGTGCCGTGATCGGCCGGCACTCTATGACCGGTTCGCCTTCATCCTCGGCCAGAGCAGGGGGATGACAAAGCAAAAAAGAAAAAATTAAACAGATAGCTGCAGGTACCGCGCCTCGGCACCTGAAACCTAAACGTATCATGAGGGTTCACCTTTTAAAGGGAGCTGCCTGTATAAGCAGCTCAGTTCACCGCGAGAGTGTTCAGATCTTCAAGCTACAAGATGCGGTTGCATCAACAACAACTCACTGAGGGCCTCATATCCCATCGGAGCTACCACATGACACAGCCGATTCTCTGGACCATCTCCAAACACTCAAAAGGGCATTCTCATTAACCTGCTTAGAAGCAGCCGAGATCTTGGGTGACGGAACAGTAGCGTTTGATTTCTCCAAAATCGAGCGATACCGAGCCATAGATACCCGAAACGTCCCAATCACTGGTCAGACGAGACTTCGAAACGACCTCACCGTTCTGAAGACCGATGACTCCCGAATCCGTCGACGCGCTGCTCTGAGACCACTGAGAGTTGGTGAAGCCGCAGGCCAAGCTCGAATCAGAAACGCCCAATTTCTCAGCCCACGACTCCCCTACGGCTGCATCAAAGTAGTAACCGCGACGGGTTTTTTTGATAGCCCCAGAGCCTACGAGTCCAAAGAACTGATCACGCTCCTCAGGATGGATGGCGAAGTAACCTTTGATCTTCTCTTCGTCGTAATGATAACCAGCATTCAAGTCAACATAGCCCGCATTTTGCCACTCCTGGTAACGCGAGCCGCTGGTACAATGGTAATTGCCCTCACTCGCACTTGAGCTACTTGCAGCCGAATTCGAGTAAGCATTTTGTACGAAGGACGACCAAGATTGTACTGTTTCAGTTAGCTTGCTGACCTGGGAACCCCAGTAATAGGAACCGCCAATCGTAACGTTGACATTCCAGAACTGTGTATTGCCGCAAATCTGAATATTGCGGCAGAGTTTTCCACCTTTCCACTCGAAGAAGTGGACGGTAGTGGCTCCTGGTACCGACAAGGAGGGCTCGTGACAGTTGAAGATCGAGGTCATTTCGCGCTTTGATACAGGGTCCTGCATCTTTAAGACCAAGTTGCTACAATCGGCATAGGCCTGCCCCGCAGCGATACTACCCCAAAGGCTGATGACAGAAATCATAGAACGGGTCGAAGTGAGTGTCATAGCAATCTCCAAAAAATAATTCATGAAAGAATGTCGTGTCGTCTTGTTGGAAACAAATAGAAACTAGCTTGAAGATGTTGGAGTTGTAATGAGAAAATTTTTTTTTAACAAGATCGAGTTTCAGATTTTTTCGTAAGTTTAGTGCTACCAACACTTAGCAAACATCAACTTTCAAAATCTTTGTCAATCTTAGGGACGATGCTGACGCTGCTTCAGCTATACATGCCAAGGAGGGAACGTGCGATTTTTTTGGAACGATTTCTGAGTGCAAAACGATCCTGTCTGATTGTTTGTTTCGCAGGAGTTCAATGGTTCGTTGCATAAAGTTCTGCAGTATCGCGCGGACAAAAGGTGTTCCGAGATTTGAGTCACTTTTCTGCAAATGTGTTTTCAGGTGCTCGCGAGTCGGACACGTCGTACTTCCGAAGCGTATTCACATGAGTGCGCGTCCAGAAATTGCCCATAGGCGGCGTTGCTTAAAAACCATCAGCTCCTCAGGGACCGCATGTCCCCGTCCAGGATCGGATTGTCCTGCGCCTAGCCTCTGGATCGTGTCTGGACGCATAAAGGTGCCTATCAGGACTAAAGAGGACTCGCTCGCTGAAAAGGACACAGATAATGTGTCAATTATTACAGTATATTAGATGCATCAAATAATTTCTATATTAAAAGTTGTTAATATAGAATGGACATCCTCCCGATAAATCTCTAGGATGTTGTTTGTGTCCCCGGAAAGGAATGACATGTGAGCTCGCTCGTCCCGTCCAGCGTGTCAAAAGGCATCAGCCCATTGAGTAGTAGTAGTGCCCTTGCTGCCGTTTGTAAGGCTGTGGCGGATCCTCTGCGACTGGATATCATGCGAGTTCTCAGCAACGATTCCTTCGGGGTGCAGGAGCTCGCGACAATCTTCGCGATGCCGCAGCCGGGGATGAGCCACCACCTCAAGATCTTAAATAAGGCTGGACTGCTGGCCACGCGGCGTCAGGGCAACAGCATTTTCTATCGTCGGGCGCTTTTGAAGGCGGGATTAGAGTTCCATGACTTCCTGCACAGTCTCTTTGCTACCGTCGATGAGCTAGTCCTGAATGAGGAGACATCGCATCGCATTCTGGCTGTTTACGAAGATCGCTCGGCCCAGTCCCGACAGTTTTTCGAACGACATGCAGACAAGTTCCTAGAAAATCAGGGCATGCTCTGCGAACTGGAACAGTATCTACCGAACCTGCGGGAAATTCTGGATCTTATGGATTTGCCACGCTCGAGTCGAGTGATGGAAGTGGGTCCGGGACAGGGCGAATTGCTGAAGGAGCTATCCAGGCGCTTCGATCACCTGATAGCGTTGGATAACTCAGAAGAAATGCTCGCGCTTACGCAGAAGCACATCGCAGCGAAGGATAAGATTCATTTTGTCCAATCCTCGCTGGAATCATATGACGGGCGTGAAGGCCAACTAGATGCCGTGGTTTTGAATATGGTTCTGCATCATATGTCATCACCCCGACAGGTCTTTCACAAGGTCGCTCAGCTGCTAACAGGACGGGGTTGCCTTGTAATCGCTGACCTCTGTTTACACAATCAGGAATGGACCCGTACCTCGTGCGGTGATGTCTGGATGGGCTTTGACCCGCAGGACCTCAAGGAGTGGGCGGCCGGGGCCGGATTTATGGAAGATCAAAGTCTCTATCTGGGTTTGAAGAACGGATTTCAAATTCAGTTGAAGCTATTTCGTCTAAGGAAAGGAACCGACGATGTCCAAAGTTGATTATAAAGTAGCCGACATGTCCCTGGCCGATTTCGGCCGCCGCGAGATCAAACTTGCTGAGCGTGAAATGCCGGCTCTCATGGGCCTGCGCCGTAAGCACCGCGCGGATCAGCCCCTCAAAGGCGCAAAAATCATTGGCTGTATCCACATGACGATTCAGACCGCGGTCCTTATCGAGACTCTGATCGACCTGGGTGCAGAAGTACGCTGGTCTTCGTGTAACATCTTCTCAACCCAGGACCACGCGGCTGCTGCCATCGCAGCTCGCGGCGTTGCTGTTTACGCCTGGAAAGGTCAGACCGTCGAAGAGGGTGACTGGTGTATCGAGCAAACCATACTGAAGGACGGCAAGCCCTGGGATTGTAACATGATCCTCGATGACGGTGGTGACCTAACCGGCATGATCCACGACAAATACCCACAGATGCTCCATAACATTCACGGCATCACCGAGGAAACCACCACTGGCGTCCACCGCCTGGTAGAAATGATCGCCAAAGGCACCTTGAAAGTTCCTGCGATCAACGTCAACGACTCGGTCACCAAGTCGAAAAATGATAACAAATACGGGTGCCGCCACAGTTTGAACGACGCCATCAAACGCGGTACGGACATGCTGCTGTCGGGTAAGAAAGCACTCGTCATCGGTTACGGTGATGTAGGCAAGGGTTCTGCACAGAGTCTTCGTCAGGAAGGCATGATCGTTCGCGTCACCGAGATCGATCCTATCTGTGCGATGCAGGCCTGCATGGATGGTTACGAAGTAGTTTCGCCTTATAAAAACGGCGTGAACACGGGTACGGAAGATGGGATCAACAAGGAACTTCTCCAAAACACTGACCTGATCGTAACCACGACCGGGAACATCAATGTTTGTGACAAGCACATGCTCACCCATGTCAAGTCAGGCGCTGTGGTCTGTAACATCGGACACTTCGATAACGAAATCGATACGAAATTCCTACGTGAAAAATTCGAGTGGCAGGAAGTGAAGCCTCAGGTCCACAAGATCTTCCGTGATAGTAAAGATGAAGAAAACTTTATTATCCTTCTGTCGGAAGGTCGGCTTGTGAATCTTGGTAATGCGACTGGTCACCCCTCGCGTATCATGGATGGTTCGTTTGCCAACCAGGTTCTGGCGCAGATGTACCTCTACGAGAAGAAGTGGGCAGACAAAAAGAGCGAGCCTGTTTCTGTCAAAGTCCTACCGAAAAAGCTGGATGAGGAAGTGGCCCGTAACATGGTTGAAGGCTTCGGTGGCGTGATCACTAAGCTGACTTCGGACCAGGCTAAGTATATCGGAGTCAAGGTCGAAGGACCTTTCAAGAACGACGATTACAAGTACTAAGAGTTTTGATGCCTAGGGCCTGCCTCCCTATTGGGCAGGCCCTTCTGATACAAAATCGTCTCCCTATCTTTTCGAGCTAGATCTTTCGAATTCGTGTATTTTTTTACAGCTGCCCTCGGCTATGCTGGCTGCTTCCTCGGCATGACACATTCTCACCCGGGCTACAAGAATCTCACACATCATCACCGCTTTCAGAAAAATATGGCGCTCTCAGTGGAATTGGCCTGTTTGCTTCGTAAGGACTGCGACCTGTCTCTAGCGTCGGTGTTGCCCTCGGCTTTTTCAGCTGGTTTGACAAGGTCTCGTTGCTTCTCGTGAGCTCACGGGAAGCAGAACATCAGAACCGAGGCACATGTCAGAGCGCTGGAATGGAGTTAAAGGTACTGACTGGGCGCTTCAGCTAAAGGATTATTCGATACTAGCCTCATTGAGTTGATGGATGACATCGGGACTCAAGTCGAGATGGGCTGCCGCCATCAGATCCTCTAACTGCTGCATATTGGTCGCACTAGCAATCGGCGCCGTGATACTGGGCCGCGCCATCAACCATGCGATTGCCACACTTGCTGGCTTACTTTTCCTATCCAAGGCAATCTCATCGAGGGCCTTTAAAATACGTTGCCCACGCGGATTGAGGTATTGCTTCACACCGCTACCGCGAGGGCTTTGACTCAGGTCGGCCTCCGATCGATACTTACCAGTCAAAAACCCACGAGCCAGCGAAAAATAGGGAATCACACCCAGTTCCTCCTGCTGGCAAAGGGCTTCAAGCTCCTTTTCATAAGCTGCTCTTTCGCAAAGATTGTAGTGCGGCTGCAGCGTCTCATAACGCGGCAGATCGAGGCGACGGCTTAGATTCAGAGCTTCAGCCAGTCGCGAGGCGTGATAATTGGAAGCGCCAATAGATCGTACTTTACCTTGGACCAAGAGTTCGTGAAAGGTGCTGAGTGTCTCTTCCAACGATGTAGTAGGATCATCGATATGCGATTGATAGAGATCGATATAATCAGTTTGCAGACGAGACAACGATGCTTCTATGGCCGAACGGATATGGTCAGGAGACAAACCCTTACCAGCGGAACCCATATCCATTCCAACCTTTGTCGCGATCACAACTTTGTCGCGCTGCCCGCTCCGCTTCAACCACCTACCTATAATGGTCTCCGATTCGCCACCCTTGGCGCCGGGCACCCAACGGGAATAAATATCCGCTGTATCGATGAAATTGAAGCCTGCGTCAACAAATCGGTCAAGTAGACGGAAAGACATGCTTTCATCAGCAGTCCAGCCGAAGACATTGCCGCCGAAGGCCAGAGGTACAACGTTCAGGCCTGAGCGGCCCAGCGTGCGTTTTTTCAAGTGTATCACTCCTCGAGGACGAGAGCATGGTGAACAGTGTCAATTGAGTCCCACGAGCCTATCATACCTAATCGGCAAAATGCAAAATCTGACGAGCCAGACATTCACTGATCAGGGTCCGCAGACCTGCATGTTCATCGACCTCGAAACCCAGAAAGATCTTGTCATCCAATACAGTACCGACGCCAGAAAATCGTTCGAGGACATCACGTTGGTCAGCGGTCAGAGCTTGCCACTCCTCACCACTTTCGCCCTGATAGATGAGTATAAAGGGTTGATCCGCTGCATAAAGCTCCCTCGGGGTCTTGCGACCATTTTCTGTGATACTTACAGTTTGATCGAGGATAAGCCTTTTGCCTTCTGGCCATCGCCAAAGCTTTTGGTATGCGCTGAGACACAATTTCCAGCTGAAAGCCGGATCCAGATCGGATGGATGACCAAGTTCCTCCTGTTCATCATCACGAAGGTCTTGGGGAAGCAATCGATCCACCGCCTGCTCGAAAAGTGCGGCTTCACGTACAGGTGTGATCTGGGCTAGGTTCCACAGCTCATGCTGATGGTCCAGGATGACTTCGGCACAGGATCTATAGAGTTGCCTCTCCCGACCGTGCCAATCTCCCCAAAGCCGCTGCAGGGCTCTCGCGCTCCAACCCTCTTGGGTCGATACCAAGGCGAGGTCCTCTACCATTCGATCCAGTTCGTGAATGTAGCGATCGACGTCGAACCCGACTCTCCTTAAGGCCCACTGACTCAGTATCATTTCGACCTGACTGCCCAGGGTCTGGAGCTGAGTCCAAAACAAGGATCCAGCCTCGCCGTGATCGTTGTAACAAAAAAACGTGGAGCAGACCGCGTTGCGAAACGCATGTATATCGCAGAGTCCACTGGCCGTATCAAGAAGGGGACAGAGCACACGCGAACTTTTTCCATAGAGATCCTCAGCCTGATCACGCATAAAGTCGATCCACTGGGCTGGTGCAGCATAAAATCCTTCAGGAAGCAAAAGGCCGCGCTGTAAAGCTCTGTCAAAGGCAGCATCTCCTCGCTCTGTCGCTGTTGCGAGACCAAGCAAGAAATTCGCTACGCGTGGGTGATAGGTACAGCAACGGTAATCGGGGCGAAATCCTGCATAGCACGCTTTGGGACAGCTGGAGCAAGTCGCTCGCCGTTCATGGGGGAACGTTAGGTCAAGAAGCTCCTTGGGCATCATCGATCGCCAGATACCTGGAAAAGTCTGTGAGCCCAGCGTGAAGGCCTGAAAAAGCAAAGGATTGGTTTGCCTTTGCCTTTCAAGTGAACCAGAATTTTCTGACATGAACTCCCCCCCTCTCGCGCCCTTCAGTCGGTACGATTCATCCTCGAAGTGTCCCATGCGAGAAAGAAAAAGCAAGAGCTAGATCGTGTGTTTCCAGAATTGCCCAGAGGCATCGTTGCACACAAACCCTCAGCTCCTTATGGAACGAACATCCACTACGGGCTTCGGCAGGTGATGTTCCTAAGCTCTAGACCATGTCTGAAGGCATCGAAGGGTAGAATCAAAACAAAAAAACATATCGCACAATCATCTCTCGGACAAAGCAAACACGCCGATGCGCGTCGAACCACTCAGGGTAGCATCCCCCTCCTAGAGTCAGCAGCAAGGCCCAAGCAGTATTTCGTCATTGATGTTACGATATCGTGACAGTACCGCAGTCGCTTTGGCGCAGATAATGTGAGGTATAAAAGTTTAATGCGAACATGTATCATATAGCCTGCCAAATAAACTGACAAGATAAAGGGCTGATCGAACAGCCATGACGATATCGGGGGGAGTTCTTCATGACGATTGACTCAGAGCAGACTGCATGGTGGCGAACACACGTCTCTGCTCGGAGGGAAGGTGATTCCCTAGGTATCCTTTCTGCTAACCAGCGGAGACTTCGGTGGTTCGCTCCTATGCCATGGCTTCCCGCATGGCTTCTTCTGCTCGCGCTTTTCTCCTGCAGAACACTGAACCAGGAAGAGGTGACGTTTGCGGCCACACCGAACTTAGTCCCGCCCAGCCGTGAGCAGGTGGCACCACTAGAAAAGGGGATATTTTGGGGCTCTCTGGATCAAGATCCGATCGACTTCCACGAATTACGATCTTGGGGCTTGACCGATTTCTATCTCACCAACAAGTACATCGCTCCCGATGCCGTTGAACAGGTTGCACTCGAGGTAAAGAAGGCTGGGATGCGCTTCCATTACTGGTTTGAACAGGGCATTCAACAAGGCTTAGTGTTCGTGGGCACCTACGATGCCCCGGAATCGCTTTGGTTGCGTACGGTACCCTATGGTCATCCCGAGTATCTCAGAAGCCCTCTTTGTCGGGAAGTGCAGTTTGGAAAGGGATTTCTCGATGTCGAAAATCCCGCTGCACGAGCGTTTTTCATCAATAGTCTTGTGACGGCTGCGCAACTGCCCTCCATCAGCTCGGTGACACTGGATGACCACACAGGCTATTTTATGGGACCTGATGGCAGGAATCTTCCCTGCCTTGCGGTCGAGCGACGAGCGGCGCTGCAAGCTGCTCTCACGAGTCTCGTGAACGAAGCACAGAGGACGCTCCAGCAAAAAGTTCCTGGCGTCCGCTTGATACTTGCACATAATCCAGCCGCCTGGGCCTTGCGCACCGCGCTCGCAGATTGGACAAAATGGAACATTCCGGTCAAGAATGTTCAAGCCTACGTATCGGCGAATGTGACTAAAGAGACGCAAATCGCCAAAAGTCAAGGCAGCACATCGATGACTCTTTTCAGCGCCAACGCTGATATCTATGAAAACATCCTCAAAGTTCTGCAGCAGAACATGGGTGTCATCCTTTGGAAACTCCCTGCCCCCTCTTTGAAAGAACCGATTGCGACCTTGTTTCGTGGTCTGGATACACTCCCCGAACACCTCGCGACCCGAGCTGATCCTTGGCGCTGCCCCGAGCGCCTGCAGTATGCGGGGATGAATGCTGCACTCGCGACCTGCTCCGCGCCGAACCAGGCTGCCAGCGTCCCAGTGGAGATCACTCAATGTCTGATAACGAGCTGTGAGGCTCTCGGTGGAGGCGCTGCTTGCCGACAGCAAACTCTTTGGAATCGAGGGTTCTTCTGTGAATCGCTGGCTCCGCAGCATTTTGCAAGAACGTCGGAAGAATGGCAAGCCTTGCTGCAGCAGTATCGACAGCTCAAGCTACCCTGAATTGACGGGGAAAGCCGGAATCGGAGCGACTCCGCAATTGCCCATCTAAATCTTTGAAAATCTAGCCGAAAGAATTTTGTGCGTAGCAAACCCTTGGAATTCGCTTGCCACCTTATTCAAAAACCCTTCCCAGCAGGATCAAATCACTCCGATCACCGACCACCCAGAGCACATCGTCGGTTTCGAGCTTCGTGTCTGAACTCGGACTGATCATACGCTCGCCCTTTCTTTCAAGGCCCACAACGATGCAGGTATAGGACTCGCGTATGCCAGAGGCTCGGATCGAAACACCTCGCAAACGGCAGTCCTCCTGCACCGTAAAGCGCCGAATATCATAAGCTTCGAGGTCCTTTGCTTTAGAATTGCTACGTTCAGGACCCTCGATGTCTTCCCGAAATCTCTCGATATCGGCGTCGGTCGCAAAACAAAGAATGCGATCGCCAGGATAGATCGACTCGATCGGTGTGGGGGCTACGATGCTCTCTCCGTCCCTCAGGACGACCACCACATTGAGCCCATAGTGTTCACGCAGTTTCAACTCGAGCAACGTATGTCCCGCTATACTGGAGCGAGCTGGCACCTTGACTTCTACCAAGTGGGCATCCCATGGAGCCAGGCGATCGAGATGAGGCGAGGTCGCAGAGGTCTGGGCTTGTTCAGCTTGAAAACCATACCTGAACTGGGTTTCCATCCATCGATAGTACGACTCGACCTGATTCCGAAAAACGACCAGCAGCAGACCGCAGATACTGAGAGTCCCGACCAGAGTAATGACGGCCGGGAAATAGCGAAGACTGAGCAAGCCAACCAAACCGATGGTCAAGATCCGTCCCATCAGCAAACCCAGACCCCTTGGGCCCGAAACTCCTGGCTTTTGCTGCTCGAGCTGATACCGAAAACTTGAGAGCATAGCCCAGATGCTCGGCGCTGAAAGCAGGAAAGCCACAAACCACGCACCTGCGGGCCCTAAGTAGCCGCCTCCCATATAGGTTGCCACGACGGGCAAAAACCGTTCGGACCCTATCGTAAAGATCGTAATCACCAGAAAAGCGTTCAAGACCCACTTGGTGAGTCCGCGGAAGAAAGCAGAACGCGCCTCACTGCTCACACTTCTTCTCTGCATCCATGTCACATAGTTATTCATCGTGACCTTTAACCGAGTCGGTAGCATGTTTTCCAGAAAGGCAGCTGTAGGCCCCGACACCTTGACCAGATAGGGAGTTGTAAACGTCGTAACAACAGAAGCTGCGACGATGATGGGGTAGAGCTGTTCGCTGATCGCCCCATAGCTCAAGCCGAGGCCTGCGATAATGAAAGAAAACTCACCGATCTGAGCCATGCTCAAACCAGCCTGTACGGAGGTTTTAAGGGTTTGCCCGGTGAGTAAAGCTCCGAATATGACTGAGAGGATTTTACCGATCACGATGACAGTCGAGATCAAGAGTACAGCGTCCATGTTTTCGATGATAGTTTTCGGATTGAGCAGCATCCCCACCGACACGAAGAATACAGCCCCGAAGATGTCCTTCAGGGGATTCACCAGATGCTCGATCCGTTTGGCCTCCGAACTTTCGGCAAGGATCGACCCCATGATAAAAGCGCCCAAAGCGACAGAGTAATGAAAATAAGCCGCAAGTGCAACCAAGGCCAGACAGAGAGCGGCAGCAACGACCGTCAGCATTTCATCCGTCCCGTGCTTGCTCACCGACTTGACAAACCTTGGGACTAAAAACATTCCGACCAGGAACCACACACCAATCACAATAGCCAACTTACCGGCTGCCATCAGCAGCTGGACGGCCCCCAGTTGAGACGTCGTCACGATATTGGTGAGAGCGACGAGCATCAGGATAGCAGCCAGATCCTCGACAATGAGAATGCCAAAGACTAGCTCAGCAAAACGTTTGGTTTTGAGACCCAGTTCCTCCAGAGCTTTGATGATGATCGTCGTCGATGAAATCGCGATCATACACCCGAGGAAGACTGCATCCATCTTTGGCCAGTCGAGGATATTGGCAGCTACGGCACCCCAGAAGAGCATGGCTAAAATTTGGAGCAGAGCTGTGACCCCTGCAGACATACCCACTCGAGCCAGTCGTCGGAAGCTAAACTCGAGTCCGAGGGTGAACATAAGAAAAACGACGCCTAACTCAGCCCATATCTTGATGCTTTCCGTGTCTTTGACGGAAAAAATGGCTGGTGTATAGGGGCCTACGATGATACCGGCAACTATGTACCCTAGGACGAGCGGTTGCTTTATCCTGCGGAAAAGAAAGGTCACGACCGCGGCCACACCAAGGATCACGGCCAAATCTCTAATCAAATCTGGAAAATGCATTCATCCTCCCAGGACAGCGGCCAACAGTGTCGCAGTAAAGTTTCTCGATGAACCTCTTCGGCATAAAACAGAAGCTCACACGCGCTTGAGCAGTCAGTGATATCACGAGACCGCGAGGCCCGTTAAGGAGAAATAAAAAACCCCAGAGCTCTTATCCCCGGGGTCCTTGGCTAGAGAGGACAAAAATCTCAGGATCGAGGTCTTCGAAGGCTTCGGCGCAGGCGATCCGCGAAAGCCGCGCCGGCCGCAGGGCTCTCTCCCGCTCCTGCAGCAGCGGCTTTCCGCCTTTGCAAAGCCTCTCGCGCCTGCTCGGCAAGACTGAAGAGACAGGGCACGACCACAAGGGTCAGAAATGTCGACATCAGAAGACCGCCGATCACGGCGACTCCCATCGGAGCCCGTGCCTCTCCACCTTCGCCATGACCGATAGCGATGGGCAGCATACCGCCACCGGCCGCAAAGGTCGTCATAAGGATAGGCCGCAAACGAATGGGGCCGGCTTCCATCAAAGCCTCATAGACTGACAGACCTTCTTTGATCCTTTGGAGGGTAAAGTCGATCAAGAGAATACCGTTCTTGGTGACAAGACCCATAAGGAGGATGATACCGATCATTCCATAAATACTCATGGATTGTCCGGTGATCAGTAGGGCTCCAAACGCCCCTGTCAGCGAAAGGGGTAAAGCCGCCATGATCACCAAAGGTGCCAGGTAGCTCTCATATTGAGCACAGAGGACCATGTAAACCAGGAGCACCGCAATCAGCAAGGCCTTACCGATCGCCGCGATAGCGTCACGAAACAATTCAGCCTGCCCTGCCAGAGCCACGGTGATTTCAGGAGGCATCGTCTTGGAAAGGTGCGCATCGATCAAGGCAGTCGTCCCACCCAGGTCTTTGCCAGTAAAGTTTGCGACGACCGTGATCTGCCGTTGCCGGTCTCGACGTTCGATCGCCGAAGGAGCCTTCGCGAGACTGACCGTCGCGATGGAACCGAGCGTGACCACCTGCCCCGCGTTATTGCGTAAAGTGATGCTATTGAGAACCTCTGGACTCAGTCGGTCTTTATCAGCAATCCGCAGGCGGACGTCGATGGTCTTGCCTTCGGCCACGATATCACCAATTTTGTCTCCTTCGAAGAGTGATCGCAGGACAGTACCGATCTGTCCGGCTGTGACTTTGAGATCTGCAGCACGTCCTTGATCGATCAAGATCCGATACTCTTCAGACGGTTTCGGCTTGGTCGTGCCTACATCGACAGCACCGGGTACCGAAGTCTTCATGAACTGAGCGACTTCCTCCGTGTAGGTGATCAGTTTGTTCCAGTCGTTCGACTTGAAGACATACTGGATAGGCTCCGATCGCCCCCCTCCCCCACCGCTCTGCTCGGACACCGTGAGCTCCGCCCCACCAACTGCATATAAAGGCACCAACTCGGACCGCATTTTTGCCATCAGCTGCTGCTGACTGAAGCTACGCTTGCCCTTTTCGATCAGCAGCACCTCGATCCTAGACTTGTTCACTTTGCGATCACCGCTCGCTGCCAGCGCCGAGACTACCTTGTCAACTCCAGGATAGGTCTGGAGGACCGAGACCAGTTCGAGGGTGCGTGTGCGGTTCCCATCGAGACTTGTACCCTCGGGAAGAGTGTAATTGACGATGATCTGCGACCTGTCCTCTTTCGGAAAAAAGGTCTTTGGGACGAAAAAGAGGAACATCACAATCCCAAGCAAAAAGACCCCAAAACCACCAGCGACCGTCAGCGCCCGGTGCGCCAAACACCAGCGTAAGATCGAGCGATAGGTATCATCCATCCATACGAAAGCATGCTCGAGGCCGTGGTAGATCTTCTTCAAGGTAGTTTGACGAGGTTCGTGCTCGCCTGGCGTCAACAGGCGGGCCGAAAGCATCGGCGCAATCGTGAACGCACAAAAAAGTGAAACCAAAACGGCAAACGCGACGGTCAGGCCGAAGGAGTAGAAGAAGCGACCAAGGATACCCTCCATAAAGGCCACAGGAACGAAGACGGCACAGATGGTGAGGGTCGTCGCGAAGACGGCTAGTCCAATTTCGGAGGTCGCGTCTTTCGCAGCTTGGGCCCCCGTTTTGCCCATCGAAAGATGGCGGTGGATGTTTTCAATGACGATGATCGCATCGTCGATCAAGATACCAATAGACAGCGACAAACCTAATGTGGTCATCGTGTTGAGAGTGAAGCCCATCGCCTGGAGGAAGGCGAAGGTTGCGATCACGGATACAGGCAAAGCGATCGCGCTGATGACCGTTATCCAAAAGTCACGCAGAAACACCATCACGATAAAGGTCGCGAGAAAGGCGCCCAGCACGAGGTCAAGCTTCACAGCGTCAATTGAACCCTTGATGTACTTCGAGTTGTCGCTCACGATCTGGACATTGGTCCCCTTGGGCAATTGGCTTTGAAGCTGGGCCAGGGCTTTCGCAGAATCTGCAGCCACTTGGGGGGTATTGGCTCCCGACTGCTTTTGCACCGACAGGAGTATTGTCGGAGTGAATCCCACCATGGCTGCAGTTTCTTCATCGGCTATCGTATCACTCACGGTAGCAACATCGCGAAGCCTCAAACTCTGGGCATTTGGATTCAAAAGTGGAAGGTTCGCAATCTCTTCAGCGTTTGCCGATCGACCCTTGAGACGAAGACTCCAGGCGTTCCGCTCGTTTTTCAACTGTCCTGCCGGTACATCCACGCTTTGGCTCTGAACAGCTTGGACCAGATCCTGTGGGGTCAGTCCGAAGCTCGCCAATCGATCCCGGTCGACAAGAATATGGATCTCCCGTTCCCGGATACCCGCAGCATTGATAGCCGCGACGCCATTGACTCGTTCAAGGGCGGGTTGAATCACGTCCTTAGAGAGATCGGAGAGCTGACCGTAGGGCAACGAGGGATTGGTGACAGCGATATTGACGATCGGAGCACCGCCAATATCAAATTTTTGGATCACGGGAGTCTCAGCTTCGTTAGGCAACTCCGACAGCTTAGCAAAAATTTTGTCGCGAACTTCCTGGGACGCCTGATTAGAATCCTTCTCCAGATTAAACTGTAGAATGATCTGAGCGACGTTCGGGAAGGCATTGGACGAGAGGGTCTTTAAGCCCGAGATGCCGTTCACGGCCTCTTCCAAAGGCTCGAGGATGCGCTGCTCCACCGTCTCAGGGTCAGCGCCTGGGTAGACGACCGTCGCCGTGATCACCGGAAAATCAACATTAGGGTACTGGTCGATGGCCAGCCGAGGCAGGGCGAAAAGCCCAAACACCACTAGCACCAGATTGAGCATAGTAGCGAACACGGGACGCTTGATCGAAACATCGGACAGAATCATGTCTTATTCTCCGCATTCAAGGGTGGCTGGGGCTGCTCAGCGCAGTACCGCCTCGGCATAGAGTCCAGGCACCACACGCTCATCCTGGGGAGCACGGACGATAATTCGGAAGGTCCGGCTGCTCTGCTCGACGACTGGCACCAAGCGGACGATCTCCACGGAACCAGCGTAACCCGTTGCGGGAATGCTCACCTGGATCGGATCGCCGACTTTGAGCTTGCCAGCTAAACGTTCGGGGACAGCAAAATCCAGCTCGATGTCGGTGGTATCGTAGATCTCGAACACGGCAGTGCCCGAGGGAACGTTCTCACCCAAAAACTTCAACTGCTTGGTGATCACACAGTTGTAGGGTGCCACCAACTTAGTATCCTGGAGGGCTTGATCTGCCTTGGTGAGGTTCAATTCGGCTATCTGTAAGTTCAGTCGAGCATTGTCGTAGCCGGCCTTCAGCTTATCAAACATCGAGGCCGTCGACACATTCTCTCGGCGCAGCTGATCTTCACGCTCGAATTCGCTCCGGGCATTGTCTGTCGCCACTCGGGCCAGGTCTCTCTGCGAACGAGCTAAATCTACCGCGAGTTTGTAGTCACGAGCATCGAGCGTGGCGAGGACATCACCCTTCTTGCAAGGATCGCCTGGCTTCAGTTTGATCTCTTGGACGAATCCTGCCACCCGAAAGGCCAGGTTAGTCTTCTTCTGAGACGACACTTGACCGGTGAGACGGGTTTGCAGGTTCGCTTCATTCTGAGCAGGGGATACAGGGGGCAGCGCGGGAACCTCCTGATGAGTCGCCGGCGCAAGAACGGGTGTAGCAGCAAGCGCCGTGCCACTGCCGTCCCCAGTCTGCCCGACTGGGGCTGTAAGCTCAGCGGCTGCAGGCCTTTGGGCAATTTGTTTGTCGGTGAGTGCAATCTTGTCGCCTTGGCCTTTGGTGCAAGCCGTAAAGGCCGTCGCCAAACTCAGGCACCAAAGTCTATGTTTCAGAACGTTCATATGTCCTCCTCAGACGTGTCAGAGTTTGGGTTGGTCTTGGCCGGTGGCCTTTTGCAAACGAAAGTGCCAGAGCAAGACTTGGGTTTGGGCATTGATGAGATTCCCTTGAGCCGTTGTTTTCTCGGTCTCCGAGCGAATCAGGTCTGTCGTTGATACCTGACCATTGCGAAAACGGGTCTGATCGATGCGATACGCTTCATCTGCCGCTACCACGGCTGTCTTCGCCAGTTGCAAGGATTCTTTGGCCGTCAGATAGCTCTCCCATGCTGTGGTCACGTCAAGAGCAATCAGGTCTTGGACACCCGCCAGACCGGCCTCTGTCGCTAGCTTTTGGGCTGATGCCTCACGAATTTCAAAAAATGATGACCCATTATTCCAGATATCCCATTGTACGCTGATTCCGTAGTATTGATTCTCTTTTGGACCACTGGTTCTGGTCACGTCCCCAAAATTCTTATCGACCTTAGCAAACACGTTCACGTTAGGAATCAGCTTGGCATAAGCCAATTTCTTGCTGAAGTCTGCAAGCTCGGAGCCCAAAGTCGCCTGGCGCCACTCGGGGCGGTTCTTAGCTGCCTCAATCGCCTGATTGAGTTCGACCTTGTCCTCAGCCGCCGATGGGAGCTCCTTCATCAGCTGTACATTCTCTCCACGGGGCAACTGAATCGCCAAGCGGAGGTTAGAAAAAGCGATCTGTTTGGCTGCTCGAGCCTGAGCAGCGGAAGATTCGGCTCGCGACAAGGCCAGCTGAAACTTCAGGACATCGCCCTGACTCAAACGCCCGACCCTCTGCAGTGCAAGAGCGTCTTGATAGGCCGACTTAGCCGCAGCGATGGACTGTTCTGCAATGAGTTCCTGCTCTTGAGTCTGGAAGGCTTGCAGATAAGCTTCAGCTGCCCCGAAGCCCGCATCACGTTTAGCTTTGCGTAAACCTTCCTCTGAAAGATCCACTTGAAGACTACTCAGACGACCGTATTCCACAAGACCGTAGAGCCCGGTGATCGGCTGGGTGACTGTCAGGCTCCCATTTTTGGTCACATCGTCACGAATTAGGGCGCCGCCTCCATTCTGAGTATCGAATTGCTTGTCTTCAAAGTAGGTTTCATTATAGCTGACAGCCGCTTTTGGTCCGAGATTCGACCAAGCACCTCGCTTGCGTTCCACTTGGGACTGCAGATCTGCTTCGGCTCTTTGCACGGTCGGCGAACGGCTCAGCCCCCGGTCGATAGCCTCCTGCAGCGAGAGACTGGCTACAGACTGGGCGAAGCCCTGGACCCCCGGCAAAACTCCGAGGACGTAGAGCGTCAAAGATAATCTTTTGCGTGTCGTCATGCTTGTTTCTTCCTTCGATTCGCAACTGAAATAGGGAGCATTACTTACATGGCTTAGGGGCGTTTCAGGAGCCCTCGCAAAAAGAGGTCCACGAGGGTCTGCACTTTACTTTCGAGGGTCATGGTCAAGCCATCGCAGGCCCAGGGTTTGCCTGCGGATTCGAGCACGGCATAGATCGCGAGAGCCGTGACATCAGGGTCGACCGTTTCGAAGTTCTCCTCTCGCATTCCCGTTTCGATGATGTCTCGCAGGAGACGGATCTGCTGTTCAGCAAACACACGGATGACCGGGGCCAGGGCTGTGCTATTGACACTATCCTGAAATTCGAGCAAAACCTCGCGAGGTATCGCGTCCTGTTTGATCGTCTCATCCACGTAGCGTAGGCGAGCCAGGATCAAATTGTGAAGTTGAGCCTCAGCAGTCGTCTGACTCCCCACGGCCGCACGCACAGTGAGCATCATGCCCTCACCAAAACGCCGAACGACTCCGGCAAAGATGTCTTCTTTGCTGCGGAAGTAGAGATAAATCGTCCCCTTGCCCATCCCAGCGTTCTGGGCGATCTCATCGATCGACGTTTTCTTGGGCCCGTAGCGCGCAAACAACTTTTGAGCAGCATCCAGAATTCGCTGCTCTTTTTCCTGGTTTGACTTAGCTTCCCGATCCATGAATCACGCCTTTTCTACCGGCCAAATGACCAACTGACTGGATTCGTATTCCAGTCATCTAGCAAAGTCCGTCTTCGGTCGCCAGCCAAATAACTTGAAGGCACCCGAAAACTTCGAGCCAATTGTGGGTTTCGGGGGCGCCGCGCTGGGGTGGGTACGCATCTCGTGCGGAATTTTCCCCGTTATCTTAGGGGATAAGATGTCGTGGGACGCAAAAACGAATTGAGTTGGCCTTTTGGCCAGTTATAGCATCGCTTACTGTTCTTTTAGACCTATCCAAATCTGATGATGCCCACCCCATCTGAGGTGTTCGGCTCCGACAAATAAATCATGGCCCATCCGAACCTGAACCAACACAGCGGCATCGAAGAGAGGGAGACTTGAGTGAGGAGTAAAAATCAATGTCAAAACGCGAAAGCCAAGCCCTCATGTTGCTCGGACCATTGCTCGTCTGTCTGGCCTGCAGGACAGGGGACGCCGACAAGGATAATGATACGTCTCCGCCGGGTTCAGCCGGCCGTAACCCGACAGCTGAAATCAATTTAGACCGTCTGCCCCTTGGTGATGGCAAGTATAGCAACAGTCCCCAAAAGTCATACGTTTTTACCTGCAGGGCCGACTATAACGGGAGCGGTGTTGGTGCGACCGCCGCAGGACCATGGATCGATCTGGTCAACAAAACTTACAGTCGTCTTAAAAAAATCGTCGTTCAGGGCACAGTCAGCTGGCTGAACATGACCAGCATCACAGACGAGCAGTCGCTGCGTATCATCGTCAGTAACGGCTTACCCTCTCATGCAACCGGACAGTATCCAATAGCCACCAATGACCCAGCCTTCAGGTATGATCCTAATCCTAATGCCCTCAAGCCACAGAACTTTCGTCTATCAGTGCCGCGCCTGCCCCAAGTAGCCGCCAGCCCTTCCTGCCTACCGCAGGGTCCCATAGGGATGATGCTGAATGGCATTATCCTCTTCCACGCCATCGACGAGCAAGGTCGCGATGCTCCAGCGCATGAGGTCCAGGATGCCTGCCAGGGCCATCCAGAGCCATCGGGAAGCTATCACTACCACACGGCCAGCAGCTGTGCCGCAGCGGGCGGTGATCAAGCTGGTCAGCACTCCCCGCTGATCGGCTATGCCTTGGACGGCTTCGGTATCTATGGACGGCAGGGGGAAGACGGGCGCGTGCTTCGGAACAGCGACTTGGATGATTGCCATGGTCATACCCACTCGATCGATTGGGACGGTGTCACGACTCGTCTCTATCACTATCATGCCACCGACGAATTTCCCTACACCATCGGATGCCTGCGCGGGCAACCTGTCACGCTCGAGGGTTACAGTCCCCAGGTTGGAGGCACTGCCGGCCCACGCCCACCACGTCGCTGAACACAGCAACATCCGGCCCTGATCCTCCAGGGCCTTACGCGTGCTCACTTCAAAAAGACTGACTACAATCGTCAAACAGTCAAGAAGTTGTGTGACTTGGCTTTGGCTACCGCTCAAACAGAGGTCCGCAAACTGGATGCTTTATGCCTCAGCGGGCAAGTGATCCTAAGTGAAGATCCGGCTTTAGTCCAACCTAGGTTTGAAGAATCTCTGTCCCTCATCAAAATAAAGCGAATGCGTGCGGTAAGTTACCAATTGCAGCTAGACCAAGCTCTTAGGCTTCGAAAGGGTATGGATACATGTTGTTTGATATCAAGATTTTTAAACCGGTCGTGCACGACTGATCCTGGCCCCCGAAGGACTCACATTTAGATGTAGAATTCCTTCTTCGCCTGAGACCTCAGCTCATCCCGAAAGTTTGGGTGGGCTATCCCAATCATGGCCTTGACTCGTTCAGAGACCGTTTTGCCTTTGAGACGAGCCACACCGTACTCGGTGATGATGGTATCGATATCATTGCGACTGATCGAGACCTTAGCGCCTGGCTTGAGCTCAAAAACGATCTTTGAGATCCTATCCTCTTGAGCTGTCGACTTGATCACAATAATCCCCTGCCCTCCCGCAGAGCGCTGCGCGCCGATGTGCGTATCACTCGCACCCCCGACACCACTCCATTCTCGGTGACCGACAGACTCCGAGCATACTTGACCCGTAAGATCGACTTCGACTGCAGAATTGATGGACACCATCTGATGATTGAGCCCAATTCGATAGCGATCGTTGACCACACTCGCTGGATGCAGCTCCACAACAGGATTTTTATCGATAAAACTGTAGAGCTCTTTGGTGCCGTAGGCAAAGGCCGCAATCATCTTACGCGGCCAGCGCGTTTTGTGGGCCCCTGTGATCACACCCTGTCGATAGAGATCCATCATAGTGTCGTTCATCATTTCTGTGTGCACACCGAGATCACGCTTGACTGCGAGAGCCTTGCCGATCGCATTGGGTATGGATCCGATCCCGAGTTGGATTGTACTGCCGTCTTTGACTAGATCCGCTACATAGCCTGCGATGATATGATCCTTCTCATCCATCGTGGGACGGGCCAAAGTCGGGAGGGGCGCGTCGGAATGCAGAAAGTAATCGACCGATGAGATGGAGACGATGGTCGACCCCAAGGTCGAAGGCAGATGAGGGTTGATCTCAAGAATACGCAAGCGAGCCTTATGGAAAGCTTCGGGTTCGTAACAAGCTCCAGGCCCAAGACTCACAAACCCGCGCGCATCAGGCATGCTGCAAGATCCCCAGAATACATCAATCGGCTCCCCGTCCCCCGTGATGGCGGAGAACCACTGCGAGAGATGATGGGGGAAGTATTGAACCCGCGAGCCTTGATTCTTCCGCACGCATTCGGTCAGAAACATCACGACGAACTCGACCTTACCCTCCAACTCTGGGGCCGCATAGCATGGATACAGCTTCCCCGGATTCGCCGTAAAGATACGGAGCGGTTCCGTCCGAGCCGGCAGGATCTCGTGCACGTGCCGATACAGAAGCTGAGGCTCGGCAGCAGCCATAGCTGTGATCATGCGCCTGCCCTGATGCCTCAGGAGTTCGAGAGCTTGCTCGATCGGGATGGTCTTGGCCGCCAATTGCATGCTAAGGTCCTGCATCAATAAACCTTTCTCAGGAAACGCCACGGAATGGCACTATCAAAACATTCAGAAGTCAGTCGTGTTCATGCGGCATCCCGAATGACACAAGCCGTCTGTGATGAGAGGCTTCGGTTATTGGACAACGACGTTGAGAGGCTAAGCCTGGGCGCTTAGATAGGCTTCCTCATCCGGTGTATGAACTCGACCCAAAGCCACATTCCGCTGGGGAAATCGACCGAAGAGTCGAATCGTATCTCGATGCTTCTTGGCCCAATAGAGCCCAGCTTCAAGCAGTTCACGCATAGCCCCTTCCTGATGGCGTTCCGCGAGACGCGTAAACTCCAGCACACAGCGTTCCTGAATGAGCAGATCCTCGCTATGCATCGTGGGCATCACCGTAAAGTATGCGTAAGCCCCCGGCATCTCGAGATGACGATTCGTATCTAACGCTTGCAAACTGAAAGAAAGTGCCTTTCGATCGTAATAAAAAGCACGAGCCTGATCGCGAAAGAGATGCCGAGGAAACTGATCCAAAAGGACAAGCAGTGCGGTACGCGTGGCATCGTTCGATGTCCAGCGATCCAATGCCCCCATGCCCGCCAACTCAAGGGTCTCGAGAAAGCGACGACGAATTGTCGCATCGAAAGTGGGATCAAGCTCAAACCAACGGTCTGAGTACTCCTGCGTGACAGTACCATCGGGCTTCAGGGGCCCGAACCAGAGATCAAGGATACTCTGAGCCAAAATGTCCAGGATATATCTCCTTTGTCCTTTGCGAGACAGCGCAACGGGTCTTTCCTATACAACAGATCTACTGCGGAAGGTCAAGCCACGAGGAGAGAGGCAGATAAGCAAGAAAACCCCCAGTTCCCTGAGGGTTTGCGGCATAGAGGCGGAAAATCCTGGGCCCAGGAGCGAGCTCAGCGTTCTTTTAGGACGCAAGCGAAAGGGGCGAGCAGGATCGGCTTTAAGCTCCCATCATCGCTCCGCAGGGTCAGAGGCTGACCTTCGACGAAACGACCCTGGTAGACCAGTGGAAGCGCACCGTCGTAGGAAACAGTTACAGTCAGTTCACCTGATGCGGGGGTGCACCCACCTGCTCGCGTGAAGACGACTTGAGAAAAATCCAACCGAAGCCTCTCGCCGCCGTCCAACACAAACTCCTGACGAGCTCGGTCTATCTTGTAAGCCTGCCAGAGTAATGAACTTCGATCGAGGACGATCTCGAAGGGCATCGGTTCGGTATCGATCAGCTGCATCTCGGCTAGAACTTTCGAGTTCGCCATCCCGGCTTTCGACAGAAGCTCGATCTTACTCGTGAGACGATTGTCCAAGAGAGCCTTGAGCGCAATCTCCCGTGATTTTTCCTCAAAGCTAACCAGGTCCAAGGTCCGCTTGCCCGACTTTTGCATCATAAGACTGTGTTTGAAAGCCTGTTCGTCAGTCTTATAAGTCAGGTTAGTCGACCTTTGCAGGACCTCACTCACCGTGCTCTCGAGGCGAAGATCGGCCTGGTTAAGTGATTCATAAGGGAACTTGACTCCTATGGTGGTGTCGCAGGGAAGCTGCCGACTCGCCTGGAACCAGCTGTCTTGATAGCTCCGCTCGATCGTCACATCGGATCGGGCGAAATACTTCGAGTTATCGTCCTCTACAGAATGTGAGCTCGCCGTCTTCTGCACCAGCGCCAGGCCTTGAGCCTCGCGCCCTTGGCACTGACGCAGCGACACCACACGGCTTTCGCTGTTTGAATAGGCGTAGTCGCCCATGTTCAAGCCGTCTACCGTTTGAAGGAAGGCGCCGGTCACGGCTGATTGAAGCGACGATACGTCGGTCAAGAGCCGTACTTGACTGGTACCTGTTGGGTTGCCGATCTGTGTTCCGCAACCGACCAGCGCGCTCAGAGTCAAGGAACCGACGAGGGACGATAGCTGTTGTACCTTGAAATTCATCGAGCTTTCCTTTCACAACAAGCAAGCTGGGAAGAGTTGCATGTTTAACCGAACCACCCGATCCGGTTTTCCTTCCGTACGGTCTCTCTCGAGTTCTAGCAGCCTTTGTTGAAAGAGTTCAATCTCTTGTTTGATCTTTTCAAACTGAGGACCCGATATGCAGAGCACCAACGCGGAAATATGCCGCTTCTCGGGTGCCATGTTCACCATGGATTCGATACCGTGCGGTATGGATTCCCGGTGATATTTTTGCACAGAGAGGCTCATCACCTCAGGACCGGTGGATATGATCTGGTTGGTCTGCACACACCGCTGACTCTCGGGGTCGAAGCGAATGAGCTGAAGCTTCTTCAGCAGTTCTAACGATTCCTCCGCCTGCTTCACTGTGATCGAGGGACGGATGTTGGCAGCGATCCACTTCGGGTCCGATTGAAAATCTTCTAGCAAAACCATCTCGCGAATCACTGCGTGATACCATTCGCTGTAATACGAGAACTGATCCTGCTCGAGGCGTGAAGTCAACATACCACTTCGAATCTCGAGGGCTTCGCGAAAGGTGCGCGAAAGATCCTCAGAGTCTTTATCTCGGGTGAGCTTCGCGAGGGCGAGAAAGTAGCGTCTCTCGTCCCTCCGGAGATCGAGTGCTTCCACGATCTTTCCAGCAGCGCGCTCGGTCACCGGGCGTTTGCCCTGCACGATCAGGTGCACGAGGTTGGTCGCAGAAAAACCAAGATCAACCGAAAGCTGTCGGTAGGAGTACTGGCGAGCTGCTGCCTTGGTCTGGCGGTGCAAGGTCCGAAAGAAGTCGCTACAGTTGTAGAACGAGCTGGGAGGGTAGCGATTGCTGACCTCCCGGAGTATCCGTCGTGTCTCTAAGTCCATGCTTCACCTTCCTGCTGCAGACATTCGTCCGATACCTGCCGTTATATACCATTCCCTTTATCGATACAAGAAATGCAATAAAAACACCAACGCAATTGTTGCAGAAATCAACTTACTTTCAAGTCCGGACGTTGACAGAGGGAGTGGCGCATAACTTACGCAAGGCTCGGAATGAACAGCTTTTTGGACCGGTATACAGCGCTTTACTCTCCTACGTGCTCGGCTTGGAAAGCCAGTATTCGTATACAAAAAAATGAAGCCAAAAGATACCGAAATGCCAATTGTGGTAAATATCATCATGAAAATATTGGATTTACTAATTTTCCTTGACACGATTTTGTGTTCGGGTTACAACACTAGACGTGTACAGAACTTTCTTGTGTAAATATTATACAGAAAAAAAGTTTTGAACATTCTCAAGGGTTATGGACCTCTAACGTATACAAGGGAGATAAGCATGCGAAATGTTTCTCGAAAACTTCTGCACTCCATCCTCGTGATGTCAATGGCGACCGGATTTGTCGCCTGTTCAGACGACAAGGATGACGACACTGGTGCCCCAACTAAGACCGGAGCTGGCGATCAAGCTGCTCAGTCGTTGACCCTGACCCAGGCGGTGGTTGCTGATGCTCGCTTCTCGACACTCCGCACAGCTCTGAATGCTGCTGGATTGTTGAGCGTCCTGGACTCAGGTGAGTTCACCGTATTTGCGCCGACCAACGAGGCATTCGCAAAAATTCCTTCCGACCAGCTGCAAGCCTTGCTCGCCGATAAGGAAGCGCTGACGAAGGTGCTGTTGTATCACGTCGTCGCTGGAAGCGTTCCCGCTAGCGAAGTTCTGGCGAAGCCAAGCCTTGATTCGGCTAACGTCGGCTTGAGCCTGAAGGTCTCGACTCGCGACCAAGGTGCCTTCATCAATGATTCACGGATCCTCCAGACTGATATCAAGACCAAAAACGGTATTATTCATGTGATCGACACCGTTCTGCTACCACCCGCTGGTGATGCAGCAACTCCAGATCCGACCGCGAATTTAGTCGACATTGTCGTCAACAATGCGGACTTCTCCACGCTCAAAACTGCGCTCGTCGAAGCTTCTCTCGTCGACACTTTGAAGGCCGGCACGTTCACCGTCTTCGCACCGACCAACGCAGCCTTCGCGAAGCTCCCAAGCGAAACGTTGACCGCTCTCCTTGCGAACCCAACACAGCTCGCTCGCGTTCTCCTCTACCATGTCGTCCCAGGTAATCTAGCAGCCCAAGATGTTCTTTCGAGCAGCACGTTGACGACAGCGAACAGTCTCTCCCTGAGTGTTAATCTCCGTGACGGCAAGCCCTTCATCAACGATTCTGGTATCATTGCGACCGACGTGCTGGCCTCCAATGGGGTGGTCCATGTGATCGACACAGTTCTCCTTCCCCCAGCAGAACAGCCTGCGCCTGCACCGAACCTGGTCGAGCTGGTGGTCAACAGTCCCCAGTTTTCGACGCTGAGAGCTGCTCTGGAAGCTGCTCAACTCGTCGACACGATCAAAAACGGGAACTTCACCATTTTCGCCCCGACCAACGAGGCATTTGCAAAAATTCCTCAGGAGACTCTGGAAGCTTTGCTTGGAAACAAAGACGCCCTGACACAGATCCTGCTCTATCACGCAGTCCCCGGTAAACTGTTGGCTCAAGACGTTCTTTCCAGTAGCACGCTAACCACGGCCAACCAGCTCGCTTTGAGCGTCAGCCTCCGTGACGGCAAGCCCTTCATCAATGACTCAGGCATCGTTGCAACCGACGTGCTAGCTTCTAACGGTGTGGTTCACGTCATCGACACGGTTCTGCTTCCACCGACTAGCGCGCCACAACAAGATCCTGGCTTGGTCGACCTCGTGTTGAACGACTCTCGCTTCACTACCTTGAAAGCTGCCCTGGTCCAGGCGGAGCTGGTCGAGATCCTAGCAAGCGGCGAGTTCACGGTTTTCGCACCGACTAACGAAGCCTTCGCCAAAATTCCACCCGCAACTCTGCAGGCCCTGCTAGCAGACAAAACAGCACTGACGCAGATCCTTCTGTACCACGTCGTCCCCGGTAAACTCGACGCCAAGCGAGTGCTGGCTCACCCCAGCCTCCAGACCGCAAACAAGGCTCGACTGACTGTCCGCAAATCAGGGGGCAAAGCCTTCATCGGTGGCTCTCAGATCATCGAAACCAATCTCAAGGCGACCAACGGTATCATCCATGTCATCGATACTGTGATCACTGCTCCGGCATCCCGTTAATGGTTTGAACAGCTACTTCTAAAGGCACCTCTCCGGAGGTGCCTTTTTGATTAACTGTCCGACATACTCCAGCCATAAGCTTTCCCGAATCGGTGAGGACATAGAAAGCTTTGGCAGGAGGTCGGAGAACTCCGCGATTTCATTCCCAGGCACCATACATGCAGGCTCTTGCCGACTCCAAAGAAACTCATATACAAGGGCCTCGCTCCTGTAGAATAATAGGCTCACAAAACGCTAACGATCGCTCCGCGCACAGGCCTCTCCTTACCAGTCCCGGTCTCGTGACTCTCGATAGAAGCCGAGAACCTTCCTGCACGCGAGGATCTCTCTATTAGGGAAGGGATTGAGGATGCAGACTGTCGCCGTCATTGGTACAGGCATAGCGGGAATGGGAATCTCGCATTTCTTACAGCGAGACTTCGATATCAGCCTTTACGAGAAAGCCGATTATGTTGGTGGCCACACCCATACGGTTTATGTAGAAGAGGAGGGCCGACAGGTCCCGATCGATACGGGCTTCATGGTTTTTAACCACGTGACCTATCCGCATCTATGTCGGCTGTTCGAACGGCTGAACGTGCCGACCACGAAAACCTGCATGAGCTTCAGTGTACGCCACAGCGGCTCCAACCTCGAGTATTCGGGCACGGGACTGAACGGCTTGTTTCATCAGCGTAAGAACTTGCTTAACCTGCCTTTCATCAAAATGCTACTTAATATTAATAGATTCAACAGCGATGCTGTACAGATTCTCAAAGATCCACGTTACGACACCTGGACGATTGCTGATTTGGTTGAAGCCAAGAACTACGGAGAGGACTTTTTTCATAAGTATCTGATACCGATGAGCTCCGCCGTATGGTCGACACCTCCCGATCGCATGCGTCTGTTCCCTGCCAAAACTTTGCTGCGATTCTTCCATAATCACGGCTTTCTCGGGCTGCATACACAGCATCAATGGTATACCGTCGAAGGTGGCAGCGAATCCTACAAACAGATACTGATCAAACCCTTCAAGGATCGCATTCGATTGCGGCAGAAGATCGTGAAAGTCCGTCAACAGAATGGTCGAGCTGTACTCAGCCACCAAGATGGTCGCGAGGAAATCTTCGATAAGGTGATCTTTGCTTGCCATGCCGACGAAGCGCTTGCGCTGATCGAAGAACCGAGCTCCTTGCAAAGACGTTTACTCCGGTCGTTTCAGTATCAACGCAATGAGGTCGTCCTACACAGCGATACGCGAGTCATGCCCCACAGACGTGGCGTGTGGTCCTCTTGGAATTATCGCATCGACACCGACGCCCATGGTGGTATGCATCCGACGACCATCTATTGGATGAATAGACTTCAGAATGTGTCAGACCGAAAAGACTATTTTGTATCCTTGAACGAACCAGCTGATATCGACGAACGCCAGATCCATAAGCGCATCACCTATCATCACCCGCTCTTCGATCAAGATGCAGTGGAAGCGCAGACTGAACTCCATCTCCTCAACCGGAGTCAGGACCCCTTCTTTTTCTGTGGAAGCTACTTCCGCTACGGATTTCACGAAGACGCCTTTGCTTCCGCTGTTGCACTGGCCGAAACACTGCTGGGGAGGGATCCTTGGTGAAAAGCTGTCTTATCGAAGCAGAGGTCCTCCACCGGAGAATGCGGGAGACCCATAGCTTCAGCTACAAGGTCTATTATGGCTTTATCGACCTTGACGAGTTGGACGAACTCGATCGAAGTCTTCGCCTTTTTTCGGCCAGTCAGCGCTTTGCACCATTCAGCCTGAGCGCCAAAGATTTTATCGACTTCGGGCACAACGATATCAAGTCAAATCTTTTGGCCTGGCTACGCTCGCGTGGATTTGCGCAGGAGGTTCTGAGCGTCAAGGTGTTCGCGCATCTGCGGACATTTGGATTCAACTTCAATCCTCTCAGCGTCTTTTTCATCGAGACACCCGATGGCACGACCTGCGTCGCGGAGGTCGATAATACCTTCGGTGATGCCAAGCTCTACCTTTTGGGCACCATGAAAGACGGCCGCTTGCTGGTACGTCTTCCAAAAAACTATTATGTATCTCCCTTTATCGAGCATGATGCCGAATTTGTTTTTGACGTTCGGAAGAGCGACAAGGAGTTGAGCGTCCAGGTCACGACGATCAAGAACGGAACACCGATCCTCTTCGCTAGCATGCGGGGACACTATCGTCCCCTCGACGACGGCCGTTTGCTTCTGCATGCGATCCGGAGTCCGCTGATGCCGATGCGTGTCCTGGCTGCCATTCACTGGCAGGCTCTCCGTCTCGTCTTGAAGAAGATACCTTTTTTTCGCAAGCACGAATATTCCGACCAGCAGAGGGATTATTATGTACGCAAAACTTTTACCCGCCACGTTTCGTAGGTTTGCTGACTTGTCCCCTGGGCTCTTTATAGGCCTTGTGGATCATCACTTTCAAAAAATACGGAAAGGCCGACTGACCATTGAGGATCAGACATCGGGCAAAACCTATGTCTACGGCAATGGACAAGGAATTAAAGCGCGCATAGTCGTCAAAGACCAGGCTTTTTTCCGCAAGCTCGTGCTGGCCACTGATATCGGACTGGGCGAATCCTATGTCGATGGCGATTGGGAAACGGACAGTATTTTTGACGTCATTCGCTGGTTTATTTCAAACATCGAAGATGCACCTTCCATGTCTGGCGGCAAGGTGCTACGGAACCTGCTGGTCAATATGTTCGGCGCGTTCAACCGCGCCCAGCACATCCTTAATTCAAACTCAGTACGAGGCTCGAAGAAGAATATCACGGAGCACTACGATCTTGGCAATGAGTTCTTCGCTTCCTTTCTCGATGAGACTATGACCTATTCGAGTGGGATCTGGCTGGATGAAAGCGAAGATCTCAAAACAGCTCAGTACAATAAACTCAGAAATATGGCTGAGATGGCTGGGGTTAAACCCCAGCATAGAGTTCTTGAGATTGGGACAGGCTGGGGAGAATTCTCTTGTTTCCTCGCTGCTGAATATGGTTGCGACGTGACCACTCTGACTATCTCCGATCAGCAACACGCCTACGCCCTGAATAAGGTTCGCCAACGCGGTCTTAGCGACAAAGTCACGATTCACAATATGGATTACCGGAAATTTCAGGGCTCCTTCGATCGAATCTTCACCGTGGAGATGATGGAGGCCGTGGGTCATGATTATCTTCCTGAATTTTTTGCGAAGTGCGCGACCTGGCTGAAGCCGACGGGCACGATGGTTCACCAGGTGATCCTTAGCCCAGATTCTCGCTACGAGCAATTCCGAAGCGGAGTTGACTGGATCCAAAAGCACGTGTTTCCAGGCTCACTGCTGCCATCGGTTAGCGCCATTCTCGGTGCTGCGAACAGCAGCAGCCATGAGTTCGTCCTGAAGGACTTCAAAGATATCGGACTCGACTACGCAAAGACTCTCCAGATCTGGCGGGACAACTTTGAGACCAACGCTCCGTTGATTCGCTCTCTCGGCTTCAGCGAGAGTTTCCGACGCAAATGGAACTACTATTTTGCCTATTGCGAGGCAGCCTTCTTTATGCGCAATATTACGGTTGCCCAGCTGGCTCTAACTCGCCCCAATAACTTTCGACCAGATTGACAAAGGAGCCGTGGAATGGACACTCTACTCAGCCGTGGATTGATACCCGAACCCGTGATTCGCTTTAGCATTCAACAGTTGCTGCGGAAGCGCTTATGGGATGAGGGCAAAGGTGATGTCAGTCAGGTCCAGGATCAACTCAATAGCCTCATCCAGCGACTAAAAAGTTCGCCCATCGCCATTGAAACCGGAGAAGCCAACCGGCAGCATTACGAGCTACCGCCCCGATTCTTCGAGTGTGTCATGGGACGATGGCTTAAATACAGTTCGTGTCTCTGGTTCGATCAAACCCGTGATCTGAGTGAGGCAGAAGAAAACATGCTGGATCTCTATCTGCAACGGGCTGAGATCAAGGACGGTATGGACATCCTTGATTTAGGTTGCGGCTGGGGCTCGTTTTCCCTCTATGCAGCATCCAAGTTGCCGCAAGCACGGATCACCTCGGTCTCGAACTCGAAGCCACAGCGAGAGTTTATCCTAGGCAAGGCTGCTCGGCTGGGACTAAAGAATATCGAAGTCCTAACCCAGGATGCGAATCAGTTGGATCTCGCTGCGCAGAGCTTCGATCGCGTCGTAAGCGTCGAAATGTTCGAGCACATGCGCAATTACGAACTCTTGCTATCAAAGATTTCTTCTTGGCTCAAACCGGAAGGCAAGCTCTTCGTCCACATCTTCACCCACCGTAACTTGACCTACCTTTTCGAGGACAATGATGCCTCGGATTGGTTGTCCCGTAACTTTTTTACCGGTGGGATCATGCCCAGCGATCATCTGCTCTTTTACTTCAATCAACACTTGAAAGTTCAGATGCACTGGGTGGTCAATGGCCAACATTACCAAAAAACCGCAGAAGCCTGGTTGGCTAACATGAAAACCCACCGCGAAGAGATTATGACTATTTTTGAACAACACTACGGAGCAGAGGCACTGAAGTGGTGGAACTTCTGGAAGGTCTTTTTCATGTCATGCGCCGAACTCTGGGGATTTCGCTCTGGAAACGAGTGGCATGTGAGTCACTATTTATTCACCCCTGTCGCTAAGAGCTGAGCAGTGGCCATCAGCCGGCTACAGGAGCCGGGTTATGCCTCGGCGGAATGGGGCCTGTCTGCGGCCGAGACCTACATCCGCTTGCACTTGTTGTTTTTTCTGACCAATCTTCTAGGACTGAATCCGGGCCTCGCAGGGCTTCTGATCTCGCTCGGGGTCCTTTGGGATGGTGTCACCGATCCCTTGGTGGGCTGGTTATCGGACCGAACAAGGAGTCGCTGGGGTCGGCGTTTTCCGTTTCTTCTACTTGGCCTCTTTGCCTTTCCGACTCTTCTCTTCGTGCTCTTCTGGAGTGGCTGGCAGGAGCTGAGTGTGCATGCGCGTGTGTGGGGCTTTGCTCTCGCCTATCTCGCATTCAATACTGCTACGACCTGCCTCGCTGTGCCTCACGCGGCGCTCGCTGGAGACCTCTCGCAAGACGATCCGACCCGCACGCGACTGTTCGCCTGGCGTTACTTTTTCACCACCATGGGCTTGCTTTCGGGTATCGCTGTGCCCGGATATCTACTCAGTTCCCAAGGCAACGTCTTATCTACCTACGAAACAAGCGGCCTGCTGTTGGCTGGTATCGGTGTCATCAGCGCCGGGCTCACTATCCTTTCAAGCTATCGCGAAGATTGGCAGAACACACGTTTGCAAAAGGTAGAACAGGCAGCGCTCGGGAGCTTCTTGAAAACGATGCTGCGCAACCGACCCTTTCTGATCCTGATCACGGCCTTCGTATTCGCAACGGTTGGACAGGCCATTAACTCGAGTCTCGCGCTCTATTACTACCGTCTCTACCTCAAGCTTCCCGAGGCCGACATCCAAAAGATCCTCGGGGTCTTCACAGTCGTCATCGTCGGGTCCATCCTCGGATGGAACCTCTTGAGCCGCCGCTACAGCAAGACGCTGCTCCTGGCTCTCGGGGTTGGTGCCCTCGGCATCGCCGGCTCGTTGAGCTATCCCTTCTTTGCCCCGGGAGACCTACGCGGACCCTACGTGATGGCTGTGTTTGGTGGCATACTGGTTGGATCGGTGTTCCTCCTGGAGGTGATGGTAGCGGACACCGTCGACTATGGCGCCATACAAAGCGGTAAGGCAGATTATGGAAGCTACTTTGGCATCTGGAAACTTGGTTCCAAGTTCTCCCGGGCCGTTGCCATCGGACTTTCAGGCCTCCTGCTTGAGGCGATCGGGTTTGAAGCTCACGCTGAACCGCAAGAGTCGACGCTAAAAGCGATTGCGTGGCTCTTTGGCCCCGGAGTGGGTCTGTTCTTCATCGGTGGCGCCGTCCTCGTTCTCTTCTACCCTCTCCATGCACAACGCGTCGCGCAGATTCAGCGTATTCTTCGCAAGCGGAGGCCATTTGCCTCAGCATCTTAGACAAAAGCTAGAAGAGACTTGAATTCGGGGATGTTTTTTTATACAAAACCGGTGCGGGAGCTGCTCCAGCTCTTGAGACTCTTTAGAAAAGGGATTCCAACGATGAAAAAGCTTCTTTCTGTAGCCGCAGGTCTGATGCTGAGCTCGAGTGCATTTGCGCAGGGCTTGTTTCCTAGTGTCGTGCCTGATCTGGACCTCAATCAATTCCTTGGCCGCTGGTACCAGGTTGCCTCAACCAATCCCGCCTTCCAGGCTGACTGCGTTTGCGTCACCGCTGACTACAGCTTGATCGACGCGAACACTGTGAAGGTCGTGAACAGCTGCCGCAAAGGTTCGCCGGAGGGTGAGCTCGATCTCGTCGAGGGGTCTGCTAAGACCACCCGCAATCCTGCCAAACTCAACGTGAGCTTCGGTGGATTTAGCCTGCCGTTCTCGAACTACTGGGTCGTTGATATCGCTGAGGACTATCGCTATGCTGTTGTCTCGACACCGTTCCGGAATCCTATCTGGATCCTTTCGCGCACCCCTGAGATCGCTTCCGGTGATCTGAATACGATCTACAGCAATTTGCAAAAGGGTGGCTTCAGTATCCGCGGACTGGCCTCAACTCTGCAGGCTAGCTGCACCTACGAGCCTTTCGAGTGAGACCTCACGCGAGCCCGGAGCTAATTCCGGGCTTGCTTAGTGAAAAGCTCTTCGATCACCTTCCGGCGGTAGCCGAAAATCTTCTTCACATCATGCTTAACAAGCGGCAATGCTACCCATTCTCCCAAAAGTCCTAGAGGCACACGATAGCGAACAAGATCCGTCATGAGTGTACCCTCCGGTATCGAATAGAATCCGTGGGTGTGATGCCAGATGCGGTAGGGCCCCCGGAGCTGGTTATCCACGAAGCGCTCTTGGACGCGCCATTCCTCGATACGGGTTCGCCAGGCCATGGGCACTCCGTGGACTTTGAGTCGGTAGTTGATCAAAGTCCCCTCTCGGATCTCTGGCGTGCTGACATCCTTGATCTTGAAACTCAAGAGCGGAGGGGTAATCCTCTCCAGGTTGTAGGGATCACAGAAGAACTTGAAGACTTCGTCGATGGGCCGTGGCACGAACTGCACGGCTGAGAGCCGCTGACAGGCGAGCTGCACTCCGTCCCGCTCGACCATGTTGAGCGCTTCATGCAAGGCCTCATTCAAAGTTGGGTAACGAAACTTGAATCCAAGTCTTAACAACTTTTCCGGTACCACATGCTGGCCGCGGAGAACGATCTCCGACATTTCGCCCAAAATCGACCTCAGTGCAAACGCTGGTGCAGGCAAAAAGGAGGGGCGCCCGAGTTTGAGACCAATCGCTGTGATCAACTCCTCGTTCGATACAGGATCAGGTGACACACAGTTGATCACACCCGAGTAAGACGGGGTGGTGAGAGATGTAAGAATGGTCTGCACCAGGTCATCAACGTGAATCCAACTGACGATCTGGCGACCGTGGCCAATGGCGCCCCCGACGCCAGCCTTAAAGGGGAGAAGCATTTTCTGCAATGCGCCACCCTCGGCACCGAGCACGACACCAATGCGCAAGACAACCACTCGGTCGACTTTCTTGGAAGCCATCGCCGCAGCCTCCCAGTCCCGACAGACTTCAGCCAAAAAATGCTGACCCTGGGGCGCTTGCTCGGTAAAGGGCTGAGGATCGTCGTAAGGATATATTCCAATGGCGGAGGCTGAGATGAGGACAGGCAGACGCTTTTGTCGCTTTTCCAAGGCTAAAATGAGATTCCGGGTCGCACCCACTCGAGAATCGTAGATCAGTTTCTTCTGAGCTGGTGTCCATCGTCGATCAGCTATGGACTCCCCCATCAGATTGATCACGGCATCGTAATCTTCGAGCGACTCGGGACATGGCTGAGTCACTGGATTCCAGGTCATAAAACGCGAGGGTATACCCCATTGAGCAGCTACACGATCGGGACGACGGGAGACGATCGTGATCCTGTGTCCGAGCTTGCATAGTTCGAGACAGAGAGACTTCCCCAAGAACCCCGTTCCACCAGTGATCAAAATGTTCACATTCGTCCCTTTCGTCTCGATTCCCTAGAATGACCAGCTTAAAGCTGCTGACGTTATTAAAGACGAAGTCGCAGGGCTTGGCAAGGCTGCGATGCGAAGATCGAAGCTACCTGCCATTTCCGTCTGTCGCTTTGCAGAACAGTCACGCGTGGAAATCTCGAAGATACCAAGTCCTGCACCCAAGAGCGCACCAGTCAGGGTGCTGTTGGCTAAAGCTTTTTCCTGATTGTAGCCTTTGTCATCATTACGCGACCAAATGTAAAGACCACTGAGTATGCCCCCAATCGCTGTACCATAAAGAGTCGACTCGAATATCACCGATCCTGCCGAACCCTCGCAGCCAAAACTTGCAGCGCTGCTGGGCTGACTGAACGCAAGACAGATGCCGAGGCCGAGACTCATGCGGTAGAAAGACTTGATGACCATCGATTTCCCTCCAAAAGTAAGCTTGTCTTTCGGGGCAAGGAGGAATTTGGAGGGTTCGATCGCCTCGACCAGAGATCATTCCCAAGGGGAGCCGTTCTTCTTTTCTGGCTGCCTGCCTCGTGGGCGTCACTTGGTTTTGCACACCCCTCAAACGCCTCCGTCCCTGCACTTCTCACACACCCATGGTTATGGTAAGTACAATATACCAAACAGAGCCTTATTATGCGCAGTTTGCGAGAGGGTGGCAAGGTTCGGACTTTATAAGGTCTTTCGAGGGAAAAAGCAGCTTGAGTGAGCAAAAAGTAAAGCACACAGGTCGCTTCAAGCGAAGCCTGTGCGAGGGAGGCATAGTTCAACTGAATTTAGCGACTCAGCACTTTTTCGATAGCTGGGAGGACTTTGGAAGGGACGAGTGGCTTGACGATCCAGGCAAGGATCCCGGCTGCTTTACCAGCCGCTTTTATATCTGGAGTCGCTTCGGTGGTGAGCATCAGCATCGGGACTTTGGAAAGCTCGGGGATCTCCCGTACCTTCGAAGCCATCGTCACACCATCCATTTGTGGCATATTGAAGTCTGTGATGATCATGTTGACGTCTCGGTTTTCCATAGCCTGCCGCAGGCCGTCCGCTCCATCAACACCTTCAATCACATTATGACCGGCGCCTTCCAGGGCTTCTCGCAACTGTATGCGCAGAGTTTCGGAGTCATCGACGATCAAGATTTTTGCCATGCTTCTTCCCCAAAGTGAATGCGCCTATTAAGTCAGCCGTCCGATTCAAATTTTAACCGAAACTGAAAACTAAGTCCAAGTCCCAGCTGTGAGTTCATTCGAATATCGGTCGCTTGGTGATGGTCAAGAAAATGCTTGATTCCGGCAAAATCAACTATTGGTCCACTCGCCAATTTTGGCTGCAGCAAAAGTCGTGACGTGAAGACTTGCTGAAAAACTTCTTCATCACTCATATTTTGCAACTGCGTATCCGAGAAGATGCCTTTGTTCAGCATCACCTCGCGCAACTTGCCAGCGGACAACCCACGACCATCGTCGGAAAGTTGAAATAAGACTCCCTTCTCATCAGCCTGGGCCTTAATCTTGATGTTACCATATTCTGTCTTGCCAAGCTTCCTACGGCGCGATGGGGCTTCAACACCTTGTGATATGCACCGCTCGATCAGGACGGCAAAGACATCTCTCAATGGTCTAGCCAGCTCGGGTGGCACTAGCACGGCGTCCCATTCAAAACTGATCTTGACCAGTTTGCGATCATGAGCCGACTTGACTTTGACAAGATCACCGAGGAAAGGCTCCATGCTGGACAATCTGAGATAGTTGATCTTCAGGACATGCTTTTTGAGTTGCACCAAAGTCTCTCGAGCTTCTTCCAAGCTTTCCGGCTTAATGCTCCGTAGGGCTTGCTCGATCGTATCGGTGATGTTCCTGTAGAGCATGGGATCGAGTTTATGCTGGTAATCACGGGTGATTTCGTCATCCGTATTCAGAGTATAAAAGATTCGGACTAGTTCTACACACTCGGTGCGGATCTGGGCATATTCCTTGGAGAGATCCTTGCGATTTTTGAAAAACTCTTGACCAACTTCGCCGCCAATCTTCACCTCGAGAATTTCGACCATCTCTTTGAGTGTCAAGAACCCCGCACTATCAGCAGCAAACTTCACACCATCAACGCCAGCCTTAAAGGCTTTGTAATCTTCTACCTCAAGCGCTTGATCCATGCGCCGAATCAGTGCTTCAAGGTCAAGGCAAACGCCTTGCAGGATACTGGATTCGGAGTTCTGTATTTCAAGAATACGCCGCACTGATGATTCGTTACGCTTGATCCAGACATTGCGTTCTTCACGCTCCCGAATCAGCTCTGTTCTATTCTCGATGATCAAAAGGACTTTCTGCACCAGTCCGTCGTGAGTCACGGGGTGATAGTCCACCTTAAGCCAGATGTCCCCACCTGCCGTCTTGCGCCGAAGCAGCTGTGGAAACTGGGTTTTGATCGACTCGAACCAGTATTCCGACTCTCCTATGGCTTTTCCAAGTAAGCGAGCCGCGTCAACTTCACCAGGACGCATGGTTCCATACGAGGGTTCGAATAGAAGTTCCGCAACGTCAAGAGATGCAAAGCCATTGTTCAACCCAGAGTAGCGGTCGTGCTGAAGAAGGTACTCACAATAGCGGCTGTAATGCGCCTCAACCTTTCCGCCAGTCCCGACGCTCATAATCCCGATCGGGATACTGCTGTAAATCTGCGACAGCTCGCGTTCAAAACTCCGAATTTCAATCAGATTTCGCCCGTACAGGAGGATCAGAGGTATCTTGTCGAAACGATAAGGCACAAGGGGCCGCATGGCCCAGTGGTACGGATGGACTTCACCCTGGGAATTCTGTACCTGCAGCTCGAATTCATGGGGTTTTTCGAAAGACTTAGGATTCTGAGAAATCAGTTGCATCTTGTTATAAAGAATCCGAGCGCAGTCACCACTGAACACCTTCTCGACGTTGGCACCGAGATAGTACTCGGGATCGACGTTCAGCAGCTTACAACCTTCGAAATTCGCTTTGTAAATAGCACCTTCTGCATCGAAGATAAACAATGCATCAGGCATCTCATCGACCAGCTGTTCAATACTGGCTTTAGACTGTTCGAGGGTACTAATGATGTTATGCGTTGCATGGAGGTTCTGTATGGCCTCGATCTTTGCTGACACGCTGCTCATAAGAACTCCATATCGCTGGCATCGGTTTGATCATGATTCGGATCCTTCAGGTCCTGAGCGGCAGCCCAGACGTCAGCTCGAGCGGCCATGGTGCAGATCACGCTTCCGGACGGCCATTTCAAATGCCAAGCATCGTAGGAGATGATTTCACTGCTGAGTTCACGATCCACTCGCCAAATTTCATCGAAGCCACGAGTCACAATGGGAATAGACAGTCCAGTGTGAATCCCAACCTCGGCGAGCCTCGCTTTGATCACGCCAGCTGTAAGATTGCAGTATTCACGCATGAAATCGCTCGTTAACTGCCGATTGATCTTGTCGACGTCTTTATTCAAAGCTCGAGCCACCAGCCCTTGGATGTCAGCTGAGCTGTAATGCGCCTTGAACATGATCTTACCGCCCTCTCCAGCGAGAAGGATGAATGACATCCAGTGCGCGTGAACGTGGAGGTAATCGGGAGAGAAGTTGCAGTGTTCGACGAGGATATCCTGCCGATGGGCCACAGTCTTCATACGCTCAAGCGAAGCGAAGCGGACCAGCCTCTGCAGGTTTTCTGCTACTAGACCTGAGCCAGGGATTTCCAGTGAGCGTGCTGCCGAATCGATGTCACACCTCGAGGCAAGAAAAGAAGCTATTTTTCACCTAATAGAACATCGGCTTAGAACCTCTACCGAATGTTCTTTTTGCCAATAACTCAAACGCTTATTTCGCAGGGAAACGTAATTCCATATTAGCGAATAATGCTGAAAACTGTCAAATGTGATTAAATAGACATAAGGGTGTGCGCCTTCGCCACCAATCCTATAAGGAGAGGGATGCCTATGTCTGCAACTGCAGAGTCAACAAAACCCACTGGAGGAACGATCGCTTTCCTGAAGGACGCCCATCAACACCTCTACACCATGATACGCGAGTTGTCGCGCAAACGCTTTGCCGACATCACGGCTCGCCGCGATCTGACCATCGAAGACCATGAGTCTCCCGACGACTTTATCTACGGCTCGCATCTGACCGTTATCCAAATCGCGGCCAAGGACCTACGTTTGACATTCAAATCGCACTTCACTCTCACCGATGTAAAAGCTTTGACACAAAGGAAAAATGCTCCAGATAGGACCCCCGAGCAGATTCTTAAGTCCTCCTACGATCTCTTCAAAGAGTATTCGAATCTCGTCGCTGGTGGTATCACTCAACAGCTGCATAGCTGCGGAATCGTCGCGGGCATCTCCCTACCAATCGCAACGTCTGGATTCGACGAGCTCATCTCTTCCGACGAGCTACGCCTGTCTCGGCTGTATGATTTTTGGAAAATTCGGGGCGAAGGCTTCCACTTTACCTGCAGTGTTTATGCAGAAATTTTCGAGACTGAGCTCTTGGATCTGTTTATTTATGGAGATCTGGCCCTGGAGGAAGACGGAGGAGAAATCGAGATTTTGTAAGCGAGAATGGCCCTACTGTCTTTACTGTTCCGAACAGAAAACTTAGGATTTCCCAGACTCAGGTGCTGCGGTTCCTACGTTTGGTGCTCCGGAAAAGACATCGATGACCACCATGGTCAAGTCATCCGAAAGTGGTTGCTGCCCATAATGCGCGAGTGCCGTTCCGATGATTGCATCCCGAAACTCGGGGGCCGGCTTTTCAAGATTCTTCGCCATAGTTTTGCGAAGATTTCCTGACCCAAACATCTGTCCACTCTCATTCTTACACTCGATGATACCATCGGTGAACATGAAGAAGCGATCCAGATACTTCAGCGGGATCTCCTTTTCAGGATACTCACTCAGTGGATCGAAGCCGATCGGATTACCCTGTATGGCCAGGGCCTCAGGTCCTCGAAACGGTTTGACGTTGTCTGGTAACTGGGTCCCGTCAAGTACCTGTTGTCGATAAGGTCCCCGTATGAAGAGCGGAAAGTTGTGACCTGCGTTACAAGCCCGCATGATCCCCGTCTCCGAATCGAATAGCATCGCGAAGAAGGTCATAAAAAACTTACCTTTGAAGGTATCGTACACAATACGGTTGATCTGATGCAGCAGCTGCGAGGCTCCGTAACTTGGATCGCTTCGGCTGCTTTCGCGTGCGCGGTTCGCGAAAGCCATACACGTCGCCTGAGTCATCGCCGTGACAAGGGCAGAGGCGGCACCATGCCCCGTAACATCGGCAACGCAAACGAGATCGAGGCCCTCACCCAGGTTGAAGTGTCCCCACCAGTCACCCGAACATTGATCGGCGGGACGATAAAAGGCACTGATTTCGATGTAGGGACTTTTTACGTGATTCGATGGGAAAAAGGCCGCTTGCATGATCTGAGCCGTTTCGAGCTCGGACTCTAGCTTCGCTTTTGCAGCCCTCTCCCGTAACACATCGGTGATATCGCGACCAACGAGAAGGAGGATCGTCCCTCGCCTGATGCTGACAGCCTGAAAGGGACGGACACTCCAAAGTATTTCGCGATCCTGACCGCCCTGGTGGATCGGCAATTGAAATTCGGAAGCTTGCCCACTGAGACCAACGGCTTGGTAAGGCCCAAGCCTCTCCAGCAGCGTGCCCCAGTGCTCCTCTTTGAAAATCGCACGCAAGTGCTTCTGGTGCAACAGATCCTGATCACATCCCAGCCAGCTAGCCGCACGATGATTGCCCCAGACAATACGGCCCTCACTCGTCACGAGACAGGTGAAGTCGCCCATCCCGTTGACCAGGGATTCGAGAGCAGACTTGGCCTTCTCGAGATTGACGACAATCTCATGCGTCGCAATCATCGTTGCGCTGGCCAATTGTTCCCTTGGGGTCATCGACATCTGTGGACTCCTACACACTCCCGCCCTGCCAGTATTATATCGGAATAATTTAGCGCGCCAAAAGATGCAAGAAATTCCTCCCTTTGATTTTCTCCAGATCTAACAAAGTTGCCTACGCTTCTCGTGAGCGAAACTATCTTTTTTGTAGTTTTTACCATGAAAGCCTTGGCCAACATGAAAAGTAGGTATGAGAGCTATTTGATTTGCGCTATATAGAGGCCGGGGAGCGACGTCCATCGCTGGAACCCATTGTTCAGGACCATCTACACAGGAAGGAGTACAACGTGAACACAATATCAAGCATGCTGCTGTTGGGGCTGGTGGCTACCAGCGGCGCACAGGCTCAGGAATGGACCTTCAAGCCTGAAATTTATGCACGGGGGGGCACAACCTACAAGTCAGACTTCAGTCGGACCGCAGCGATCAATGATGCTGGGGGCGCAGGAGCCTTCAACTTCGGTCCTTACGGACAGGAATCTCTCATCTCCTACCCCCTCACCGAAGCAACCGCACATATTGCGTACGGCGACGAGTTTAAATACCACCTCGGCGTCGACGTGTCAGGCAATCGACGCTTCGATACCAAAAACGAGACGAAAACGTTCGTTGCGGAACGCGTGAACTATCTTGAATTCCTCGTGAGCGAAGGGATTTCGATTTGGTACGGCAACCGTCCCTATCGTAGCTTCCCAGAATTCCTCACGCGTTCATTCCTGTTCGACGAGAAGAATATCCTCGGTGGTGGGGTCCGCTTTGAAAAAGTAGGGCCTCTGAACATCGAACTCGCCTATGGTTCTTTCGGAGACAATTTCCAAAACGGAACCGTCGACGTTCAAGATCACACAAACGTCTTTATCAATAAACTCGAGTATCCACTAGAAAACGGTGCGATCAAGACCAACCTCGAAATCCAGCAGACCAAGCGCACCGCTTCTGATGATGCCAACGAAGCAGGCACCCACGGGTATCTCGCAGGAGTGTCCTACCAACGCTGGGGTGATACGGTGCTCGGTGGAGGACTTTACAATCAGTTGATTCTCCAGTACTCCAAAGGCTTCATCAACAAGCACATCATGCAGTCAGCATTCAATACTTTCGATGCCGACAACCAGGCTAGCAAGTACCTGCTCACATGGAACGGCGATTGGAAATCATCGCAATACGCTCTGTATTGGGTCGGGATCTACCAACAGCATCAAGGTAAGAGCGATACGATCGACTCGAGTGATCTCGTGTGGACGACTCTCGATGGTACCATCCGCCCCCTATACGCTCTAACCCCGAACATCAACCTTGGCGTGGAGCTCTCTCGCCGCACTGTCCTCAAAGAAGGTGATGCTTTGCCGACTGGCTATCCCTGGGCCACGAACACTGGCATGAGTAAATGGGCCGGTCTCGTCCAGTACACCCTGGAAAACAAAAACTGGAATTATCCGAATATCGGCGTGATGGCAGGCGAAGTGAAGAAGGACAAGCCGACTCAGTTCTTCAGCTCGGAGAAAGCCAAGAAAGCAAGTCATTTTGTGCACTTCTTCTACGAGGTTAACATTAACTAACTCCGAGTGAAAGGGATCCCTCTCAGGTTGTGCGAGCGCTTCCCAAGTCTACCCCCGCTTGACCACAGCTGGCACGTCTTGCTCCAGCGTTCGTGGGTGTCGGCGCTCTTTTTGGACGCCAGCATGCTCAAAGATCGTCAGCAGGCCCGGGCTTTCGCGGTCCGGTCCTCTCCGTCTCGTCCATGCGTTTCTCCGGAGCGTTCGCATCACGAGACTCTGTTTGAATCTAAAATGGACCTGCGGACGGGTTTCTCCGATGCCAAAACATCGAAACACATAAGGTTCACCGATTGCCGCATCTGGCCTCCGAATGGCGAAACCGCTTGCCGGTGAAAACGAATGCCGAGCGGCTTGGCTCCGAACCTCTGATAGATGTCCAGCATCGAATCCTGGCAACTGACCAGGACAAAGCGATGCTGTGATTGAATGCAGACCTCGCGCAGGTGGTGAAAGACGGCATCCAGAAGATGGGTGCCCCGGTACTCTGGATGGATACACAAACGCGAAATTTCAAGGAATCCCAGATCCCATAGGTGTTGCGGCAACCGATCAACCACCTCTTTGTGCTCAATCGGCTGGCGGCTCCCGAGATGAAAGGTCAATCGCAAAGCGGCGACCAGATGGGTCCCGATCGTGAAATAGAGATGCTCCGACTGCGAGTCCCAGGCGTCCTGAACCATCGCATCGGTTCCCGCTTGCAGTTGAAGGTGAGGTGCCAGCGCCATCCGCCGAAGCTGCAGGATACGGCGAAACTCGTGATCCGACGAACCAACTTGATACTCTAAGATGTCTTTGACATCCCTCAATTTGAAGCCTGCTCGCCATAAGTCAGGCACGCGAGTGGCTTGGTCGTTTATGAGAATCGTCCGAGCAAGATTTTCGTCATCTTGCACAGTTGATCCTATATGGAGGCATTCGATACGTTTTTTACCCTCCAGCAGCGCAACTTTCTGGATGCGAACCTTAATGTCCTGATCCGCGCCTCGCTTCATGCGGATGCGGACCTGCACCACGAGCCCCGGCATGAGGGCATCAGCTTTGTCGTCCTCGGGAAGAAACTGGAAACCATCTCGCCAAAGTTCGAAGATTTCACCTTGCACGAAGGTGGCTGGCAAGAAAGGGTGTTTAAGACTGACGGTGGGTCGAGATTCTGGGCTGAAGCGTAAGCGAGCAAAATTCCCATGAATCGATTCACTGTCCTGCAGTAGGGCGACACCAACCCGCTGTATGGATCGTCCGTGGCGAGCCTCGCGGCCTCGGTAGACGACTTGAGCCTTCAGCGGTTCGTTGATCCACGGCAGCTGCAGAGTGATCTGCTCTTTCTCTTGTAGGATGTTCCCCTCCGAATCTTCCAATTGTATCGAAAGACCCTGGCTCGAAAGGTCCAGGATATGACCCGCCATCGACCCTTGCTCGGTGTGAATCTCGAGTGGTCTTAACTCTCCGCTCAGTATTCGCCTTCGGCGTTCGCGCCGTGCATCCTGTTGGCTCACACCTCACCTCTCTTCTATCAGACTTGTCGTGCCACAAACTCAATACACGTATCGCTTCGGGAAGCCCTACCCTATAGGCGAAATGATAAAATCCTAGAATAGCAGACAGGATTTAAGCAATCTCAAGACACACCGCCCCTCCACCGAGGGTCCTCTTTGGGCGGCGGCTTTCTGCTTTGGCGGCAGATTGTCAAAACAGGTTCTTCTGCTGCCAGAGCAGAGCTCCCGTGATATGATCCGCCATAGGAACTTCATACTCATCAGCGGGAGACAGGGTAAGATTCTATGCATAAGAAATTGAAGGTCGACGTTCTCCGCATCGATTATCAAGCCTTTGACGAATCCATCTGGGACCTCAGGGTGGGTGGTCTCAAGGTCCAGGCAGGTGATAACTGCTTAACGACGGAAGACCACCGAGATCTCGCCGGCCAGACCGTGGAGATTGCCCTCGGTCTTGAATTCGTGCAGCTGGAAGCCAATCCCTCGGAGGCACAGGGGCTGACACTCGAAAATAGACCAGCCAGTCGTCGTTGTGGATCCGACATTGCCGTTTCGGGACGCTTGAGTGAACGAATCGGTGACGAGCTTTACCTACTGGACGGCCCCTGGCCCATCTATCTGCACCTCGAAGACCAGCATGAATGGCATATCGGTGATTACGTTCAGGCACGAGGCCTGCTTTGCGTCATGCTTGAAGAAAGTTAACTCATGATAATGTCTTAGGGCCTGTTGACGTTTGGCTTCGCCAACGTCATCCAGGCCGATCCTTTAGTACCAGAGACTAGCAGAATCTTTCGCCGTTGCCTGCCGATGTCCTTGGCTTTCGCGTTGCCTTTGCCCTAGCCTTTGGCCTGATCATGATCGTCGCCTTGGAGGCTTTGCCTTTGGACCACCTACCTCAACTTAGTCATGAAAAATTAGAGGTCTATCAGAAGTCGATAGCACTTCTTCCCCTTTCTACGCAGGTGCTGTCAACTGTGCCGCGAGGTCACGCGGAACTCTGTGACCAGCTTAAGCGAGCGGCTCTATCGGTGCCTTTGAATATTGCGGAAGCCAGTGGTCGCACTGGATCGCTTGA
>Ga0209985_10000416_pt1 | contig 46930 bp, 41 predicted proteins | sample NOAtaG_FD_187305 | JGI IMG/M metagenome (GOLD analysis project Ga0209985, IMG submission 187305) | Freshwater lake microbial communities from Lake Erie, under a cyanobacterial bloom - NOAA_Erie_Diel6S_1000h metaG (SPAdes) (version 2) | ecosystem: Environmental > Aquatic > Freshwater > Lake ... | reverse complement strand
CGAAGGCACGCACGCAGGCGATCGGTCCGAAGATCTCCTCCTGCCAGAGCACGTTCTGTTCGTCGGCAGGCGCAACGACCACCGGTGCCATGAAATGGCCGGCGCCGGCCCCATGCGCCACCAGCCCGTGGCACAGCATGGCCGCACCGGCATCGCAACCACGCTGGAGCAGCGCCTCGACGCGCGCGCGGTGCGGTGCCGAAATGATCGGCCCGACCGTGCATCCCGGCAGGTCATCGGGCCCCGCGACCAGGCCTTGCACCGCCTGCGCCATCGCCTGAAGGAAGGATGCATGCACGCTGCGGTGGACCAGGATGCGCGACGTGGCCGAGCACATCTGCCCTGCATTGGTGAAGGCGCCGCTGACCGCCAGGCCGACGGCCTGCTGCACATCGGCATCCTCCCGGACGATCAGGGCCGACTTGCCCCCCAGCTCCAGCGTGACGCGCTTGAACCGCTCGGCCGCCACCTTCATGACCTCCCGCCCGACGGCCGTGCTGCCGGTGAACGAGATCTTGTCGATGCCCGGATCCGCAACCAGCGCGGCACCGACCGCGGGCCCGCCGCACACCATGCATACGACGCCCGCCGGCAGCCCGGCCTCGTGGAGGATGTCGAACAGGGCATGCTCCATCGGCGTCGTCAGCTCTGAAGGCTTCAGCACGGCCGTGCATCCGGCCGCCAAGGCCGGGGCCAGCTTCCAGGCACTGGTCACCATCGGGAAGTTCCAAGGCACCACCAAGGCCGCCACGCCCACGGGCTCGTAGCGGCGCTGGGCCGACACGCCTTGCATGGGCAAGTCCACGGGCTGTGCTGCGTCCACGATGCCCTCGGTGCACAACTGGGCGTAGTAGGCAAAACAGGCCGCCGCATCGGTCACATCGAACTCCGCTTCGACGCGGGGCTTGCCGCTGACGCGCCGCTGCAGCGCCACCAGGTCGTCACGGCGCGCCTCGATGCGATCGGCCACGGCACGCAGCATCGCGCCACGGTACGCCGGCGTGGTCCGTCGCCAGGACGGCAAGGCGGCGCGTGCGGCCGCAACGGCCGCCTGGACCTGCCCGTGCGTGGCCGTCCCCTGTCGAGCCAGGCACACGCCATCGGCAGCAGAGACCACGGGCATGGAATCGCCGCCGTCTGCAGCGGCAGCAAGTGGTCCCAAGCGAACGGCTGGGTAGTGGGAACGCAGCAAGGTCGGAAGCACCGTCCACCCCCGATTCAGCGGTAGGCCACGCCCGGCATCACGCAGAGCATCTCGTAGGCGAGGTTGGCAGCGACCAGAGCGGTGGTGCCTGTCGTGTCATAGGGCGGCGAGACCTCGACGACATCGGCCCCCACCAGGTTGAGGCCTCGCAGGCCCCGGATGATCTCCAGCCCCTGGTGCACGGTCAGACCGCCGATCTCGGGCGTTCCGGTTCCCGGGGCATAGGCCGGATCCAGACCGTCGATGTCGAAGCTGAGGTACACGGGCGCATCGCCGACGCGCTGCCGCACCTCGTCCATCAGCGGCGCCAGCGATCGGTTCCAGCAGGCCTCCGCCTGCACCACGGTGAAGCCCTGCTGGCGGCACCAGTCGAAGTCGTCCGCGTGGTAGCCGGTGCCACGCAGACCGATCTGCGTGACGCGGTCGCACAGCAGCAGCCCGTCCTCGACGGCACGACGAAACGGCGTGCCGTGCGCGATCTTCTCCCCGCCCATGGTGTCGTTGACGTCGGCGTGCGCATCGACGTGCACCACCGCCACGGGCCCGTACTGCGCCGTGAGAGCCCGCAGGATGGGCCAGGCGACGGTATGGTCGCCCCCCAGCGTGATCGGCCGGCAGCCGGTGCGGACGATGTCCAGGTAGGCCTGCTCGATCAGACGCACCGAATCCTTGAGGTCGTACGGGTTGATGCGGACGTCGCCGATGTCGGCCACCTGCAGCGAGTCGAACGGTGCCGCTCGCGTCGCCATGTTGTAAGGCCGCAGCAGGACCGATTCGGTCCGGATCTGGCGGGGGCCGAGGCGGGCGCCGGATCGGTTCGAGGTTCCGAGGTCGAGCGGCACGCCGACGAAGCAGGCATCGAGGCCTTGTGTGTCGGCGGCCTGGGGAAGCCGCATCATGGTGGCGATGCCGCTGAAGCGCGGCATCTCGTTGCCGCCGAGAGGCTGGTTGAATCGGTGAGTGGTCATGTGGTCATAGCGAAAAGAGTTCGAGACGGCAGCACCGCGCCGCACACGTCAACGTGTCGCCCCCTTGTTGCAAGGCCTCGAGTGCGGCCATGGCCGACTGAGCCAGCTCGAGCGGAACGAAGATGTGGTCGTGGTAGGCCCCCGCGACGACGTTGCAGCCGATGCCTGCCCGGCCCAGGGCGCCGGCGAAGACCGCCGTGAGGCCGACGGCCTGCAAGTCCGAATGGACCGTGAGCGTGATCCAGGCCGCGCGAAACACCACCTCGAGACCGGCTCGGATGGCTTGCTCCTCCGGCAGGACGAGGGTCAGCCCTTCGGGCTCGGCGACGGTGGCCACGGGCGACAAGGCGGCGACATCGGTGCCCTGAGGCACCACGCAATAGACATAGACACCCGGGTGGAGCTCGGGCGACATGGTGCTGATCAGGACCCCCAGGTCGGAGATGCCCTGGCTCACTGGACGACCCTCCGCACTGCGTGCTCCGGGATGAGCGCTTGGGAGCGGCCCGGCGCGCTCACGATGCCGCCCCCAGATTGAAGACCACGCTGCGCAGCCGCGTGTAGGCCAGCAGTCCGGCCACGCCGCCTTCCGGTCCGAAGCCCGACATCTTCACCGGCTCGGCGCCCACGCCAGTGACACCGGATGGCGCTGGGTTGACCGTGGCGTTCACCACCACCGTGCCGGCGTGCAATCGAACGGCCAGCCGCTGGGCCTGCGAAGTGTCACGGGTCCAGACCGTGGCCTGCAGGCCGTAGCGGGAGTCATTGGCCAGGCGCAGGGCCTCGGCCACGTCGTCGAAAGGCAGCACGCCCGCCACGGGGCCGAAGATCTCCTCCTGCATCAGCGGATGGCTGTGCGGCAGGTCGCGCAGCAAGGTGGGCGCCACATGGCAGAACCCTTGCGCCGCACGGCCGCTGACGCTGCGCAGGCGGTCGCGGCGGGCATGGTCCAGCCAGCCACGCACGCGCTCGGCCTGCGCTCGGCTGGCCAGGGGGCCGAGCGTGGTGTCCTCGGCCAGCGGGTCGCCCGTGGCCAGCGCCTCCACGCGCGGCGCGAGCCGCTCCCACAGCGGCTCCAGCAGCGGCCGCGCGACGAGGATGCGCGTGCCGGCCACGCACAGCTGGCCACTGTTCCAGGTGAAGCCTTCCACCAGCGCGTCGGCCAGGCCGTCCAGGTCGCCCAGGTCGTCGAACACCAGCTGCGGCGACTTGCCGCCGCATTCGAGCATCAGTGCCTTCAGGTTCGACTGCCCGGCGTAGGCCATCAGGCGCTGCCCGGTGGCGGAACTGCCGGTGAAGCTGAGCGCGTCGACGTCCATGTGCAAGGCCAGTGCCCGGCCCGCCGTCTCGCCGCGGCCGGGCACGATGTTCAGCACGCCGGGCGGCAGGCCGGCCTCTTGCGCAAGGTCGGCCAGGCGCAGGCAGCCGAGCGAGGCCACTTCCGATGGCTTGAGCACCACTGTGTTGCCCATGGCCAGCGCGCACACCACCTTGTCCAGCGCCACGTAGACCGGAAAGTTCCATGGCGTGATGGCAGCGACCACGCCGTGCGGCATCCGGCGCGCCATCGCCAAAGTGCCGGGCGCGCTGGGCAGCAGGCGGTCGTCGATGCCTGCAGCCAGCTGCGCGGTGGTGCGCACGCCGGCTGCGGCATCGCGCAGGTCGGCGGCGCCCAGCGTCACGGGCATGCCCATCTCCAGGCTGTCCAGCAGGGCCAGTTCGTCGGCATGGGCCTCGACCTGGTCGGCCAGGGCACACAGATGCTCGGCGCGCGCCGATGGCGCCAGCTCCGACCATATGCGGGATTCGAAGGCCCGCCGTGCGGCTGCCACCGCACGGTCCACGTCCGCTTCGGCGCAATCGGGCAGCGTCGCCACGGGCGTGTCGTCGTGCGGGTGCCGTACGTCGAAGCGCGTGGTGGCGAGGGCGGAGACCCGCTTGCCGCCGATGGCCGGCCGGGGGTCCTTGTGCAGGGCAACAGCGCGGGCGCGCCAGTCGGTCGGGTTGCTCATCGAAACTGCCACGGGGTCAAGGGCTGAGGAGGAAGCTCACCGGGCCGGCAGCAGAGACCGCACCCGGTCCGCCAAGGCCAGGCCCATGCGACGGTGGTCATCGGCGTCCAGGTGTACGAGATCCGGCCCGCTGGTGGGCGTGGCCGAGCCACCGTCAAAGGCGTGCAGACCCTGGGCCCGGGCGACGCCTTCGAGCGCCGGAGCGAGGTCACGCGATGCCTGCCAGACGGCCGGCCAACCCGGCACCTCGGCGCTGGCCGCGCCAGCGCCGCCCAGCGGCGGCGGGCTCACCAGCAACACCTGCGGCACGCGGTCCGGCGTGAAGGCGGTGGCACCACGCACCAAGGCTTGCGCCACGCGCGCGCAGGCTTCGCCAATCTCGTCGAGCGGACGCTGGGGCACGATGGCCAGATCGTTGGTGCCCAGCATCACGATCACCAGGTCCAGCGGCGCCTGGCTCAGGCCGGCCGCCTCCGCATGCCGCAGGCCGTTCAGGGCCGACGGCGAGACGCTGTCGACGATGGGCAGTTCGGCTTCGGCATCCCGGTCGGTGCGGCGGCCGGGGATCGCATCCACCAGCACCTGTACACCGCTGCCCAGCGCGGCCTGCAGTATGCCCGGCCATCGCTCGGCGTCGGGCAGCCGAGACGGGTTGCCGGTGGCGGCGTCGGTCACGAAGCCCCAGGTGTTGGAGTCGCCGTAGGTGAGCACGCGCAGCGGTCGCTGCCAAGGGACCTCCACCATCGTCAGCCTCTTTCGGTGCTTGGCTCTGCCCGCGCCGGGCTGCGGCGTTCGAGGCGTCGCACGATGGCCCGGTGGCGCCGTGCCGAGATCGGATAGCGCCAGGCCACGAACGCGGCGGCGACGATGCACATCGCCGGCAGTGCCAGGCCCACGAACTGGATGCCGAAGGCGGCGGTCGCGTCGTAGCTCGCCTGTCCCGGCTTGAAGCCGAACAGGCTCACGACCCACAGCGCTGCCGCGGCCGCGCCGCCACCGAACAGCTTCTGCGTCATCTGCGTGATGGCCACCATCGGACCGGCGGCGCGCTGGCCGGAACGCAGGGCCTCGTAGTCGGCCAGGTCGCCCACCAGCGACATCGGCACCACCATCGAGCCGGCGACCGTGGCGGCCACCAGCATCCACAGACCCACGATGATCGGCACCAGGTGCGGCATGCCCGGCGACAGCGCCAGCTGCGCCAGCAGCACACAGGCCACGCAGCTCATCGACACCACCCAGACGTGATGCTTCTCGTGACGCTTGAGCACCCACTGCAGTGCAGCCAGGCCGGCCATCGCGGCCCACACGCCGAACAGGCTCTGCAGCGGCACCGCCTCGCCGGCCTTCAGGTAGGAGTCGATGCGCATGAAGTCCAGCCCGAACATGAAGCCGGTGCCCAGCTCCCACAGCATCAGCACCACCAGCACCCGCTGCAGCGGGCCATTGCGCAGCACCAGGTCGAGCAGCTGCCGCAGCGAGATGCGGTCGATGGGCACCAGCATGTCGCCCGCCGGCGCCCAGCGCCAGGCGCACAGCAGCAGCACCGGGGCCACGCCCGCCAGGATCCAGGCCGTCACCTGCAGCGACTCGAAGTTGATGCGGTTGCTCGACAGGAACCACAGCAGCGGCACCAGCGCGTACATCTCCTTGCCGGCGATGGAGGCCCAGGTCTGGTAGCTGGCGCAGCGCGCACGCTCGCGGTAGTCATTGGTGATCTCGGTGGACCAGGCACCGTAGGCCACTTCGGTCAACGAACCGGCCAGCGTGGCCAGCGACAGCCAGATGCCCAGGTACACCAGGCCCACGTCGTCGGGCGGCACGTAGACGAACCACGTCGCCATGCTGCCCAGCACGATCCCCAGCATCACCAGCGGCTTGCGGCCGTGGCGTGGATGGCGCGTGGCGTCGGAGACCAGCCCGATCGGGATCTGCAGCAGCACCTCGGCGGTGCGCATCACGAACAGGATGCCGGCGATCTCGGCCAGGTCCAGTTGGAAGCGCTCGGCGTAAAGCGCCGGGATGACATAGGCCGCGGCGCGGAACAGCAGCAGCAGTGCCGCAGGGGCGGAGAAGGCCGCCATCTCGCGCACCGTCAACAAACGTGGGCCTGCAGCCATGGTCGGCCTCCTATCCGGGAATGCCGGGCCAGGCCGGCGTGGCCGCGCCGGGAACAGCGTCCAGGTCGATGCGCGGCAGTTCGAGGAACGACGCCCGCATCGCATCGTGGAACACCGTCTGCCGCGCCACACGCGGCGGCGAGGTGTTGGTCGTCACCGGCTCGCCCGTGCCGGGGTTCGGGAAGGTCTCGGGGAACGAGCTGCAGCACACGCTGAAGCGCAGGCGGTGCCCCGGCTGGAACACATGGCCCAGGCTGCCGAGGCCCAGCGTGATGGCCATGGTGTCGCCAGGCACTACCGGGTGGTCCCGGTCGTGGCCCAGCCGGGCGCCCAGGCGCAGCCGGGCCGAACTGTGCAGGCCCAGCCGCATGCCGCGGCCGTCGGGGCCGACATCCTCCAGGCGGCAGAAGAAGTCGGCGTCCAGCGCGTCGGTGGCCACGTGCAGCACGATGCGCGCCTCGCCCAGCACGGCCAGGGGTTCGCTGAGGGGCGCGCTCAGGTAGACCAGCACGTCAGGCCGGTCGATCATCGGCGCCAGGTCGCGCGGCCACTCGCGCACGGTGCGCGGCACGCCGTCGGCATCGGGCAGGTGCGAGGGCACCGGGTTCATCGGGTCGTGCACGATGACATCGACCGGCTCCGCGGCCGGCGCCTCGAGCGACAACCGCCCGTCGCCCCCGAGCCCCCGCGCCGCGCCGCCGCTGCGCAGGTACAGGCGCTGCGGTTGCGCGAAAGACGGCGGGAAGTCGGTGCTGTCGATCCAGCGGTCGAGCCCCGTGAGATACAGCCGCGCGGGGGGCAGGTCGAAGCTGCCTTTGCCCTCGAGGTGATGGTCGAAGAAGGCCCGAATCAGCTCGCGGGCCGTCAGGAAGGCCTGGGGCGGCAGCGACAGGTCGCCCAACGGGTTGATGGGCTGGGCGGTCTCCCAGGCGTGGCCGCCATCGGGGGCGCCCGTGTGGTTCCAGGGTCCGACCACCAGATGCTGCCGATCCCGCGCCGGCGAGACACGCCGCATGCCCTGGAAGTGCTTGATCGTGCCGCCCAGGCAGCCGTCCTGCCAGCCGCTGAAGGCCAGCGCGGGCACGCCGATGCGCGCGTAGTCGGCTTCGGAGATCTCCAGTGCCGCGAGGTGCGGGTCGCGCAGCCGGTGCTGGGCCATGTCGCGGTACACCGGCAGCACCTGGCCGGCGACCACCTCGTCGACCGTGATGAGCGGCCGGTGCGACAGCAGCGCCTGCCAGTCGACCTCGGGCCCTTCCACCAACGGCTTGCCTTCGCGCGTGCGCGAGCCCCAGCACAGCGAGTGGTCGAACGAGAAGATGCCGCCGCGCCAGGTGATGTCCTGGTTGCCGCCGGCCACGCTGGCACTGGGCGACATGGCCAGCAGGTGCGGCGGCCGTTCGCGCGCTGCATACCAGGGGTTGGAGCCGGAGTACGAGGCGCCGCGCATCGCCACGCGGCCGTTGCAGAAGGGCTGAATGGCCAGCCATTCGATGGCATCGAAGGTGTCGCGCCCCTCGTTGGCCATGAAGGCGAAGGTGCCGCCGGAGTCGCCCTTGCCGCGGCAGTCGGCCACCACCATGGCATAGCCGTGCGCCGCCCAGAACGGCGCCTCGTTGCGGAAGCTCAGGCCCTGCGGCCCGCGGTGGTAGGGCGTGATCTCCAGCACCAGCGGGCGCGGCTCGTCCGGGTTCGCGGTGAACACGTCGGCGGCCAGCGTCACGCCGTCGCGCAGCGGGATGCGCACGGTGAACGTGGCGGGGATGTCGGCAGAGGTCAGGTCGGACGGGTGCATGGCGTCATGGCTCCGGAATGGCCCGCGATGCGAGCAGCGTTTCCCAGCTGCGGCCCTCGTCCATCGACAGCGCCCAGTGCTGGCGGATCGAGCCATCGGGCTGCGGCTGCCAGGTCATGCGGTGCAGCCCGATGCGGCCGTCGAAGAAGGCGTTGCGGCCGGTCAGCACGAGCTTAGTGCCCTCGACCCGGCCCGACAGGCGCAGCGACTGGCCGTCGTCGTTGACGAACACGCGGTGCCACTGGCCGCTGTGGCGGTCGTACCAGGTCGTGGCCTCGCCGCGGCCGGCGATCGCGCCGCGCCAGTGGCCGCGCAGCACGCAGCCGGCGAGGATGGGTTCCACGCGCAGCTCGCCGGCGCGCTCGCCGGTCTCGGCGACGACACGGAAGCGGCCGATGCTGTAGTCCAGCTGGCGGTACTCGGGGGCGCGGCAGAGCTCGCCGGGCGCCGGGTCGGGCTGCGGCGACGGGCCCTGGTTCGGCGTCTGGGCCTCGGTCTGTGCCTGCGCCAGGGCCACGCACAGGCCCACGCAGGCCAGCAGCGCGCGTGCCACGGTCGAACGGGTTGTCATCGGCATGCCTCCATCGCGCGCCCTCCTCAGCCCCACAGCGCGGGGGGCGGCGGGTGCAGCCAGCCGTCGCGCACGTCCAGCGGCGGCGCGCGGTCGTGCACCAGGTGACCGGCGCCGGCATCGACACACACCGCGCCATGGGCCAGCAGGTACAGCGGCGCCATGGCCAGCGAGGTGCCGCCGTTGGAGCCCACCATCCACGGCAGGCCGTGCCGCGCTGCCTCGTCGACCAGTGCGAGGGCCTCGCTCAGGCCGCCCGTCTTGTCGAGCTTCACGTTGACCATCTGGTAGTGGCGCGCCACCTCGGGCAGCGTGCCACGGTCGGTGCAGCTCTCGTCGGCGCAGAAGCGCATGTCGCCGGGCGGCGGCGGCAGCGCATCGTCGGCGCCAGGCGGCAGCGGCTGCTCGATCACCGCCACGTTCAGCCGCTGCGCGAGCGGCAGCCAGCGCCGCAGGTCTGCGACGGTCCAGCCACCGTTGACGTCGACGAGCAGCGGCCCGCCTCGCCACGCCGCCGAGACCGCCTCCAGGCGCTCGCCGTCGCGGCCGTCGGCGCCACCGAGCTTGATCTTCAGCAGCGGTGCGGCCGTGTCACAGCGTGCCGCCGCCGCGGCCATGGCCTGCGGCTCATCCAGCGCCACGGTGGGGGTCAGCGGGACCGGCGGCGCGGTGCCGACGCGCGCGGCCAGCGCGGGATCGAGCGACCAGGCGCGCTGCCCCGTGCGCTTGGCCTCCAGGTCCCAGAGTGCGCAGTCCAGCGCATTGCGCCACGGCGTGCAGGGCAGGCGCTCGAGCAAGTTGGCACGGCTCAGCCCGTCCAGCCAGCCCGGGCTGCGCTGGCGGCGCAGCAGCTCGACCTCCAGGCGGCGCGACCTGGTCATCGGACGGCCCTCCGGACGGGATCGGCGCGGCGCGGTCTCACGTGCCGGCTCCGCGGGCCGTGGCCAGGCTGTAGGCCAGGCGCGTCATCACCGCGCCCAGCGCATCGGCGATGGCCGGCTCGGTGCTGGAGTGCCCGGCCAGCGGCACGATGTCGAGCTCGGCCTCGGGCCAGACCTGCTTCAGCCGCCACGCGGCCGCCGGCGGGCACACCGCGTCGAAGCGGCCGTTGACGATGTGGCACGGCAAGTGACGGATTCGCTCCACGCCAGCAAGCAGGGCGGCCGGGTCGATGAAGCAGCCGTGGCGAAGGTAGTAGCAGCACACGCGCTGGTAGGCCCGTGTGTAGTCGGGCGTGAGCTCGGCGTCGATGACGGCGCGGTCGGCTTGCAGGGCCGAGGCCGTCCACTCGAAGCGAGCCAGAGCCAGCGCGGCGAGCAGTACGGCGCCATCATCGTCGGATCCCAGCACGCGGTCCTGCAGGTCTTTCAGGCGTTCGAGCGGGGCTTCGCCCGGCGCCGCACCCGTCGCCTCGAACCAGGCCTCGGGGAAGAAGTTCGGTGTGCCCTCGGCCAGCCAGTCCATCTCGGCCTGCGTGCCCAGGAAGAGCCCGCGCAGCACGAGCGCGAGGCAGCGCTCCGGATGTGCCTGGGCGTACACCAGCGCCAGCGTGCTGCCCCAGGAGCCGCCGGAGACGACCCAGCGCTCGATGCCCAGGTGGCGGCGCAGCCGCTCGATGTCCTGGACGAGGTGCGTGGTGTCGTTGAAGGCCAGCTCGCCGGCCGGTGTCGAGCGGCCGCAGCCGCGCTGGTCGAACATCACCAGCCGGTAGACCTGCGGGTCGTGCAGCGTGCGCATGTGCGGCTCCAGCGCCGCCCCCGGGCCGCCGTGCAGGTAGACCACCGGCAGGCCGTCAGGCCGGCCCGACACCTCGTAGTGCATGGTGTGGCCATGGTCGAGCGCCAGGGCCCCGCTGCGGATCGCTTCACTCATAGCGCCAGCAGGCCCCCGTCCACCGGCATCACGATGCCGGTGACGTAGCTGGACATCGGCGACGCGAGGAAGGCCACCGGGCCGATCAGTTCGGCAGGGTCGCCGAAACGACCCATCGGCACACGCGCCAGCGCGGTGGCGCGGCGCGCCGGGTCGGCGCGGGTGCCGGCCGTCATGTCGGTCTCGAACCAGCCCGGCGCGATCGCGTTGACGCGCACGCCGTCGGCCGCCAGCTCGATGGCCAGCGAGCGGGTGTACTGCGCGATCGCGGCCTTGGACACCGCGTAGGCCGAGGCATGCGGCTGCAGGCCGACCATGGCCTGCACCGACACCACGTTGACGATGGCGCCTCGCGTGCGCCGCAAGTCGGGCAGCAGCGCCTCGGTGGCGCGCATCGTGCCGTCGAGGTTGACGCCGAGCACCCGGCGCCAGGCGTCCTCGTAACCCGGCTCGCCGGCGCTGCCGCGGGCCTCGATGCCGGCGTTGTTGACCAGCACCGACACCACCAGTCCGGCGCGCCCGAGTTCGGCCCGCACGCCCTCGCCTGCTGCCCGGTCGGCAATGTCCCAGCGCAGCGCCCGGGCCGGCGCGCCCTCGCTGCGCAACATCGCCGAGGTGGCCTCGGCGGCATGAGCATCGATGTCGGCGACGACGACGGTTGCACCGAGTCGCGCGAGGCCCTGGGCCATGGCCCGGCCATTGCCGCGGCCGGCGCCGGTGACCACGACAACCTGGCCTTCAAGCGACGGGGTCGGGTGCATGTGCATGTCGGGGATTCGCTTCGAGGTCGGGGGGCGTGACCGGCAACCCACCGAGACCCAGCGCATGGCGAGCTGCCAGCCAACCGAAGGTCAAGGCGGGCCCGAGGGTGATGCCCGCCGAGGGGTAGTGTCCGCCGAAGAGGCTCATCGCCGCATTGCCCGCGGCATAGAGACCGGGTACCGGCAGGCCGCGCGCGTCCAGCACGCGCGCGTCGCCATCGGTAGGCAGGCCGATGAAGGTACCGATGTCGCCGGGCACGACCTTCACCGCGTAGAAGGGTGGCGCGGACATGGGGCCCAGCGCCGGGTTGGGCGCGTGATGCGGATCACCGTAGCGGCGTTCGAAGACGCTCTGCCCGCGCTGGAAGTCGGAGTCGATGCCGCGGGTAGCCATCTCGTTGAAGCGTGCCACGGTGCGTTGAAGGGCCTGCGGCGGCACGCCCAGCCCGACAGCAAGCCGGGCCAGGCTGTCGGCCCGGTGCAGGTAGCCGCTGCGCACGTGGCGCCCCAGCGGTGAGGGAAACGGCCGCACGGCGCCGAGGCCGTGGCGCCGCAGCGCGCGATGGTCCGCCAGCAGCCAGGCGTGGCCGAGGCCGCGCGCGAGCATCGCGGTGACGAACTCGTGGTACGACAACGACTCGTTGACGAAGCGCTCGCCATCCGGCCCGATGGCCAGCATGCCGGGCCGTGCCTTGTCGCTGAAGTGGGGGAAGGGATCGAAGGCGCCTGCGCCATCCGGCACTTGGGAGATGGGTGCCCATGCGGCCGGTCGCATCGCGCGCGCCGGCAGCACCACGCCAAGGGGCTTGGTCAGCGCAAAGGCATCGCCGTCGTTGCCTTCCGGCGGCAGGGGGACGTGTGGCATCCCGGCCCGCACATGCGGGTAATGGTGCTGCCGCGCCTTCGGGTCTGCGGAGTAGCCACCGCAAGCCAGCACCACGCCGTGGCGCGCTGTCAGCCTGCGCACGGTACCGCCCTGCTCGACCTCGAGCCCGCGGACGGCGCCATCCTCCACGAGAAGTCTTCTGACCCGGGCCTGCGTGCGAACCGCCACGCCCAGCTCGCGCAGCGACGCCAGCAGCCGCGCCACCAGCGCGTTGCCGTTGGTCACGCGGGTGCCGCGCGGGTGACCGGCCAGGCGATCGCGCCAGCCCCGCCCGATCAGGCGCAGGGCATGCCAGGCGGCCGCCGGGTCGCGCCCGGCCGCCAGCAGCTGCGGCAGGTCCAGCCGCGTGCAGACGGAGATGCCGCGGAAGATCAACGCCTGGCGCAGCGGCGGGCGCAGCCGCGCGAAGTCGTCGCCCAACTGGCGTGCCTCGAAAGGCAGCACGGCCAGCGAGCGGCCGCCCAGCGAGGCCCCGGGCAGTTCCGAGTGGTAGTCGGCCGACAGCCGCATCACGTCGTAGCGCAGGTGGGTGTGCTGCTCCAGCCAGGCCAGCGCCTCGGGTGCCGCTTGCAGGAAGGCGCGCGTGCGCGGCGCATCGAAACCCTCGCCCAGTAGTGTGCGGAGGTAGGTCTCGACCTGCTCCGGGCCGTCGGCGATTCCGGCCTCACGTGCCTGCCGGCTGCCGGGAATCCAGATCTCGCCGCCCGACAAGGCGCTCGTGCCGCCGATGAGGCCGGTCTTCTCGAGCACCACCGTGGACGCACCCAACGAGGCTGCCGTCGCCGCGGCCGCCAGGCCGGCGGCCCCGGAACCCACGACGACCAGATCGACGGCGTGCTCGTGGCCGGCGCGCTCAGCCGCCATGACCCGGCAAGGGCTCGGGCGCGAAGTCGACCTCGCGCACGATCAGCCGCTCGAGCCGGGCCACGTGCGCCATCGTGTCGGCGCGGATCGAGCCGGCCACGGGGCGTGAGTAAGCCGCGTTCAGGTCGTCTTCGCTGTCGAACCACTGCTCGGCCACGCCGTCCCACTCGCACTCGGTGGCCGGCTTGCCGGCCAGCGCATCGGGTCGGCACGGCAGGTTGACGACATAACGGCGCAAACGAGGAGCCGCCCGCGCGATCGGCACATGCTGATCGAGCCACCAGCGCTCGAACGCCTCCTGCGACAGGTGCGGCGCCCGCTTGAGCAGCCAGACGATCTTGACCATGACCGACGCCGCTCTCAGAACTTGAAGCCCGCACCCAGCTGCCAGCTGCGCGCCTGGTTCACCGGCGTGGAGTACAGCAGGCCCGCGCCGCCGGGCACGACGGCGAGGCCTTCGATCCAGCGCTTGTCGGTGAGGTTGCGGGCACTCAGATAGGCATACCAGCGGCCATCGGACGAATCGAGCCGCGCCGACAGGTTCACGTAGTTGATGGCAGGCGTGCGGAATGCGGGGTCGTTCTTGAAATCGAAGAAGATCTCGCCACGGTAGGTGTACTCCACCCGCACCTGCGCCAGGCCCAGCCCGCCGACCGGCAGCTTCTCGAGCACGAGGCCCGCGGTGCCGGCCAGTTTGGGCGCCCGGGCGATCCGGTTGCCGGCGTAGTTGACGGGGTTGCCCAGGTCGTCGGTGGCCGGGAAGTCGGTGAACTTCGCGTCCAGCCAGGCGGCGTTGAGGTCGCCTCGAAGGTGACGGGCCAGCCTGAGGGACAGGTAACCATCGACCCCCTTGACGCGTGCCTTGGGTGCATTGAAGAAGCCGAAGGTCGTCGGCGAGGGGCCGTAGATCTCGACCTTGTCCTTGTAGTCGTAGTGGAAGGCCGAGACATTGAACAGCCCGGCGTCGCCGGCGAAGCTGGTCTTCTGGCCGATCTCCAGCGCGGTGATCTTCTCCGGCTTGTAGACGTCGAAAGGCTTGGCGGTCTCGTAGTTGGGAATGACGCCGCCGGCCTTGTAGCCGGTGGACAAGCTGGCGAAGGCCATCGTGCGTGACGTGGGCTTCCAGTCCACGCCGATGCGGCCTGTGGTGGCGCTCCACGACTGAGAGGCCGTCTGCGGCGGGTCGACGACGAAGAACGGCAGGTCGCTGGTCGATGCCGACACGCCATTCTTGGTGTCGCGCGTGTAGCGCAGACCGAGGTTGAGCCGTGCTGTCGGGCTCAGCCGCCAGTTGACGTCGCCGAACGCGGCGACGGCATGTCCGCCCGCCTTCTGGTCGGTGTCAAAGGGCGTGAAGCCGATGCGGTAGCGCTGAGCCCGCCGTTGGTCCACCCCGTCGAAGCGGATGTAGTACAGCCCGCCCACCCAGTCGAGCGAGTCGGTGGCACCGCTGAGCTGCAGTTCCTGCGACCACTGGTCGGCCGGCTCGTTGATGGTGACGCCGAGCGGCCCTTGCGGCGGCTGGTTGGGCCGCACCAGCGTGAACGCCTGGCCGCCCTTGAAGTCGCCATACCCGGTGATGGACGTCAACCGGACATCGCCGAAGTCCTTGGTCAGCGTGAACGAGACCGACAGGCCCTCCTTGCGCTGGCGAGGGACGCCATCGGGGTAGTAGGTCAGGTCGTACGAGGCTTTCGTGGACGTGCCCAGGCGGTCGGAGGCCAGTTCGGGGTGCGGCACCAGGACGTCGTAGCTGCGGTCGTTGATGTACTGCACCGCCAGGTCGACACCGACGTCGCCCACCCGGCTCTTCAGCCGCCCTCGGACGCCATAGAAGTCGTCGGAGACACCGACCTTGCCGCCGTCGAAGGTGTTGGTGGCCTTGCCGCTGCTGTCGGAGCCGATCATCGCCAGACGCACGGCCGTCTGCTCACCCAGCGGCAGGTTGATCGCACCCTGGACCTGACGCAGGCCGAAGTTGCCGATGGACAGGTCTGCTTCGCCCGTGAACTTGCCCAGCCGCGGTGCGCGCGAGACGAGGTTGGCGACACCCGCGGTGGCATTGCGCCCGTACAGCGTGCCCTGGGGGCCGCGCAACACCTCGACGCGCTCGACATCGAACATGCGGGTCAGTCCCAAAGCCCCGTGAGACTGGTAGACGCCGTCGACATGTACCGCCACCGACTGGTCGGTGCCCAGGCCCACGTCACCCGTGCCCACGCCGCGGATCGCGATCTTGCCGCTGGATTCGCGCGTTTCGATCACCAGCCCCGGCACGGCGGACTGGAGATCCTTGACACGGGTGATGCCGGCGTCGCGCAGGTCCTGCCCGCCGATCACGTCCATGGTGATCGGCACGTCCTGCGCCTGCTCGTTGCGCTTGCGCGCGGTGGTGCCGGTGATCGTGATGCTCTGCGACTCGGACGCCTGCGCTCCGCTGGACTGCGCATTCGCCACACCGGCACCGCCCAGCAGCGCGCAAGCCGAGGTCAAGCCGAAGGCCGCCGTGATCAGGCGCATGCCGGCGACGGGCCGGAAGTGCCGGGGGCGAGGGGTGGGAAGCGCTCGTGCCATCGTTGTCTCCAGGTGGATCGACCGGTGCCGGCCTGAAGTCGACGTCATGTCGACCCGGTGCGGAGAGGCTAGCTCCGCCGCCCAGGGCTGTCAACGCGTGCGGACCCTATGCATGCATCTTGTCGACAAAATTCGGGGCCAGCCGGTAGACTGCCATACCATGCGGATCGTCGTCATCGGTGCCGGCATCGTCGGCCTGGCCAGCGCGCATTTCCTGCGCGCCGAAGGCGTGCGCGACATCGTCGTCGTCGACGCAGCTTCCGGGCCGGGCCAGGGAACGAGCTACGCCAACGGTGCGCTGCTGCACCCGAGTGCGGTCGAGCCCTGGAACTCGCCCGGCATCCTGGGCTACCTGATCCGTCATCTCGGGCGCGAAGACGCCGCCGTGCTGTTGCGCGCCCGCGCTCTGCCTTCGCTGGTCTTCTGGGGCCTGCGCTTCCTGCGCGAGTCGTCGCCGGCCCGGTTCCGTGCCAACGCCATGGCCAACACCGCGTTGGCCATGGACAGCATGCAGTGCCTTCGCGACATGGGTGCCGATGCCTGGGACTTCAACCACACGCGCAAGGGCTCGCTCACGGTGCTACGCGACGCGCGTGCACTCGACGAGTCGGCGAACTGGGCCGCCACGCTGTCGCAGGCCGGAGTCCGGCATCGGGTCCTGGACCGGGCCGGGCTTCTTGCTGTCGAGCCGGCCCTCGCGCCGATCGCCGGCGAACTCGCGGGTGCGATTCACAACCTCGACGACGAGACCGGCGACTGCCATCGCTTCTGTGTCGCCCTGGCCGCAAGCCTGGCCTCGGCCGGCGTGCAGCTGAGATGGAACACGCGCGTCGAGCGGATTGATGCCGATCGCGGAAGGGTCCGCGGTGTGCATCTGGCCGGCGGCGTCCGGATCGATGCCGACGAGGTGGTGCTGGCCGCCGGCCCGCACAGCGTGGCACTGGCCGCCGCCGTCGGCCTGCGATTGCCCATCAGGCCCGCCAAGGGTTACTCGCTCACCTACACCCTGGACGCCGACGCCCCGGCGCCCGGCCATCCGGTGATCGACCGCGCGCTGCACGTGGCCCTGACGCCATTGGGCGAAGACGGCACGCGAAAGCTGCGTGTCGCCGGCACGGCGGAGTTCTGCGGCGACGACCTGCGGATCGCCCAGGGCCGTGTCGATCATCTCGCGGCCCTGGCCACGCGCCTCTATCCCGAGGTGCTGCGCAGGCCCGCGGTGGAAGCTCCACGGGTCTGGGCCGGGCTTCGGCCGGTGTGCGCCGACGGCCGTCCGCTGATCGGAGCGACCCGGATCGGCGGCCTCTGGCTGAACACGGGCCATGGCCACCTCGGCTGGACGGTCGGCCCCGGCAGCGGCCGGCTGCTGGCACTGCAGATGAAGCAGCAACTGCCCTCGGAAGTGAACGCCGAGGCCTTTTCGCCGGCCCGCTTCGGACTGTGAGCCGGCATCCGGCCCGATCACCCCCCCAAGGACCCCCATGTCGCCACGCCACCGCAAAGCCTTCATCGCCGCGTTGATGCACGAGACCAACCAGTTCTCGCCGGTGCCCACCAACCTGTCGAGCTTCGGCATCTGGCGGCCGGCCGGCGCCGGCGAGCCGCCGTGCGCGCTCGACACGCTGGCCTACGGCACGTACTGGCGGCGAGCACTCGATGAAGGTCTGGCCGTGGCGCCAGGCTACTTCGCGACCTGCCAGCCGAGCGCGCCGGTCTCAGCGGCCGACTGGGCGGCGCTGCGTGACGAGATGCTCGCCGATCTGGCGCGCGCCGGCAGCGTGGACCGGGTCTTCCTGTTCCTTCATGGCGCCCAGTGCGCACAAGGGACGGACGATGTCGAAGGCGAACTGCTCGCCGCGGTGCGCGCGCACGTTGGGCCCCAGGTACCGATTGCGGTGCTGCTCGACCTGCATGCGAACGTGACGCGTCGCATGCTCGAACAGGCCGACTACCTCCTGGCCTGCCTGGAGTATCCGCACACCGACTACGCCGCCCGGGCACTCGAGGCCTACGACCTGCTCGAGCGCCATGTGCGCTCGGGCCTTCGACCGGTGACGGCCGCCGTGCGCCTGCCCATCGTCGGCGCCTACCCGACGACGCTCGAGCCCATGCGCTCCTTCGTCGAGCATGAGCGGGAGGTCCAGCGCCAGGCGGGCGTGCTGTCCGTGTCGGCCTGCCATGGCTTCTGGCTCTCCGACGTGCCGGATGCAGGGGCCACGGTCATCGCCATCACCGACGGTGACCCGGTTCGCGCCGAGTCGCTGGCGATGGAACTCGCGGCCCGGTTCGCTCGGGCCGCCGTGCCGGCGGGCGAAGGACTGGCCGCTCCGGAGGCCGTGAAGACGGCACTGCAATTCGCAGCCGCGACCGGGAAACCTTCGGTGATCGCCGACCGCTGCGACAACCCGGGAGGCGGCGCCGCCGGCGACTCGACCTTCCTGCTCCGCGAGCTGATCGCCAGCGGTGCGGCCGGCCTGACCTTGGCGATGATCTGGGACCCGATGGCGGTGGATTTCGCGCACAGGGCGGGCGCCGGCGCGCGGCTGGCGCTGCGCCTGGGCGGCAAGGTCGGGCCCCGCTCGGGCGACCCGCTGGACGTGGTGGCCGAGGTCGTCGTCGTGCGCGACGACGCCCGGCAGGCCGCCTTTGCCCAGGGCGAACCGCGCTTGGACCTCGGACGCACGGCGCGGCTGCGGATCGGCGGGGTCGACGTCATCGTCAACAGCGAGCGGCAGCAGGTCTTCGATCCCCGTGTGTTCACGGCCCACGGCATCGACCCGGCATCCTGCCGCGTCGTGGTCGTGAAGTCGACGACACACTTCCGCAACGGCTTCGCGCCGCTGGCCGGGGCCATCATCGATTGCGAGACGCCGGGAAGCGTGACGACCGATCCCACGCTGCTGGACTACCGCCGCCTCCCGCGGCCGATGTCACCCATCGACCCGGGAACTCCACGGACGCCGACGCCGCTCGGCGTGTTCTCGCGGGTATCCTGAACCGACGCCCGGTCGTCAGCGCGCGGCCGCACCGAGCAACGTGCCGACGGAGACGCCGTCGAGGGTGTCCTTGAATAGGTGCGTGCGCAGCTGATCGAACAGGATCATCGCGTCGGCGCGCGCCGCGCGCTCGGCCGCTTCGGGATCTCTGCGGGTGATCGCGTCGACGATGGCCACATGGTCGTCGAGCTCCGTGTCCGAACGGGTCTGATCGGTGTCCTGGACGTACATCCCCATCAGGCGCTGCCCCTGGTCGAGTACCGAGGCCGTCCAGGCCGTGAAGAAGGCGTTGCCCCCGGCCTCGGCAATTGCGACATGGAAGGCGCGGTTGTTCGACACGATGGTGTTCATGTCGGCGCTCTTCATCTGCGCCCGGTGCAAGTTCAGCATGCCTTGCAGGGCCTCGAGCTGGGCGGGGGAGCGGTTAAGCGCAGCCAGGCGGGCGGTGGTGCAATACATCAGCAGCAAGGCGTTCAGATGGCTCTGGACCGTCGAGACATCGAACGGGGCCACGATCGAAGAGCGATTGCGCAGGGTCTGCACCAAGCCGTCTCCGGCCAGTCGGATCAGCGCCTCGCGCACGGGCGAACGCGACACGCCGAATCGCGCCGCCAGTTCGGTCTCGTCCAGCAGCATGCCCGGTTGCAGGCGCAGCGACAGGATGTCGTCCCTCAGGGTGTCGTAGACGTAGGCAGCGCCGAACCCGCGTCCGCGCTTGGCCACAGGGCGCTTGGCGGGCCGGGCGGTTGACTTCGTTGATTTCACGGTGGCCATGGCGTTTGCATCCCTTGGGGGCCGATCTTGTCGACATGGAGTGTATGTCGTGGTCGGGCAGAAGTTCGGACCTGAAGGCGGCAGCGGACTCCCTGGAGGGTGAGAACGCTCCCGCGGCGTCTGACTTCGCCAGTACCGACCATCGCTATCGACGGGCATCCGCATCACCTCGGAACCGGTCGTCGACAGGGTGATGACGGGAAGAATTTCGACGCCAGGAAGTGGCCGGGATGAGCGAGTGGAAATCGCCACGCAAGTGGCGCCTGTCCGACGCATTGCCCAAATCGATCGCGCCGGATTCGTTGCCGGCAACGCAGGCGAAGGCACGCAGCTTGGGCGCTGAATACGAGCTGCCCACTGTGACGGTCGTGAGTTCGTCTCAATCGATGCCCGCCCGCTGCCGTGCACAGCTTGGCGAAGGTGGAGTTCAGACCTGATCTTATGAATGTGATGCCGGAAGCGGTTCGAACACACTGGCGCCGCTGAACCCGAATCAGTGGCGCATTGGATCGGCATACGCACCGATGCATGGCCATCCGGCCGCTAACTAAGCCTTGTCGCGCGCGAGACGGGGATCGAGCCAGTCGCGCAGCGCATCCCCCAGCAGGTTGAACGACGAGGCTGTCAGGATGATGACCACGCCTGGAATAGTGACGTACCACCAATGCCCGAGCACGTATTCGCGGCCGGCCCCGATCATCGAACCCCATTCGGCGTCGGGCGGCTGCGCGCCCAGGCCGATGAAGCTCAGCGCCGACGAAGCCAGGATCGATGCACCGAGATGGAAGGTCATGAACACCAGCACCGGCGGCAGGACATTGGGCAGCACGTGGGCGCGCATCAGGTGCCAGGTGCTCGCACCCATCGAGCGTGCGGCCAGCACGTATTCGCGCTCTCTGAGCGCCAGCGCCTGGCCCCGCGCGACGCGGATGTAGGCGGGCACGGCCAGCACCCCCAAGGCGACCACGGCGTTGAACAGGCTGGGGCCGAGTGCAGCCGTCAGCGCCAGCGCCACCACCATGCCCGGCAGGGCCATGACGACGTCGGTCAGCCGCATCACGACCGTGTCGAACCAACCCGCCAACAACCCCGACAAGGTGCCGATCAGCAAGCCGAACGCGGTGCCGATGCCCACGATGCCCAGGGCCGCGCTCACCGAGGGGCGTGCGCCGTGGAAGATGCGCGTCAGCAGGTCACGCCCCAGTTCGTCGGTACCCGCCCAATGCTTCCAGGAAGGGGGCTGCAGCACGCTGTTCAAGTCCATGGCGTTGGGCGCATAGGGCGTCAGCCAGGGCGCAAACAGGGCGACGAAGCACACCACGGCCGCTACCGCCGCCGCCGCCAGCGTCAACGGTGTCCGCAGCGCCAGTGGCAGGGTGGCCGCGATGGAAATGGGTTTCATCACGGTCAGCCCACCGCCTGGATGCGCGGGTCCAGCACCAAGTAAGACAGGTCCACCAGCAGGTTGGCTGCCACGTACACCACCGAGGCCAGCACCGTGAACCCCATGATGACCGGGAAGTCAAGGTTCAGGATGGCAGCGAGCACGTGGTTGCCCACGCCGGGCCAGGCAAACACGCTCTCGATGACGACCGAGCCGAAGAGCAACGCCGCCAGTTCCAGACCGAGCACCGTGACGAAGGGGATCAGCGCATTCTTCAACGCGTAGACGAACAGCAGCCGCCCTCTCGAGATGCCATAGGCACGGGCGGTACGGATGTAGTCTTCACCCAGAACCTCGATCATTGAGCTGCGGATCAGTCGCACCACGGTACCGATGGAGGCCAGCGCCAGTGTGCTCGCCGGCAGGAGCAGGTGATTGAAAGCACTGCGCCAGGCCAGGCTGTCGCCTGCCAGTGCCGCGTCGACGAGGTACAGACCCGTCACATGCGGCGGCGGACTCACGCCGATGTCCAGGCGGCCCGAGCCGGGTAGCCAGCCGAGCTGGGCGTAGAAGAGCAGCATCAGCATCAGGCCCAGCCAGAAGGTGGGCGTGGAGATGCCCAGGATGGCCAGGCCCCGCCCCAAGTTGTCTACCCAGGTGTCGCGCCGCACGGCGGTCACCACACCCAGCGGCACGCCAATGGCGATCGACAACACCATGGCCAACAGCATCAGTTCCAGCGTGGCCGGGATGTAACCCAACAGTTCGGCCAGCACAGGCTGGCGGGTCATGATCGAGGTGCCGAAGTCGCCGCGGATGAGGTCACTCACGTAGGCCAGGTACTGGGTCACGATCGGCTGGTCCAGGCCCAGCCGTGTGCGCAACTCGGCAATCGCCTGGGGCGTGGCCCGCGGGCCCAGCATCAGCTGCGCCGGGTCGCCCGGGATCAGGCGCGATATAACGAAGCAGATGACCGTGACTCCGGCGGTCACGAACAAGAGCATCAGCAGCCGACGCAGGATGATGCGGGTCATGGCAGGCGTCAGACCTTGCGGCGCGCCACGAAGGCGGCCATCGCGGCACGGAACTCATCGCTCAGCACACGCCCGACCTGCAGCCGAGCCTCGTGCTCCATCTGCACTTGCAGGGTGTTCAAACGGCCGGCGACGATCGCCTGGCGCGTGAGCCGGTGCGTGCCCTGCGGCAACCGGGCCAGTCGCTCGGCCAGGGTTCGTGACTCGGCCACGAAGGTGTCGTCGTCGATGCACTGGTGGACCATGCCCATCGCGGCGGCTTCTTCGGCGCTGATGTCGGCACCGGTCATCAACAGCGCTCTGGCGCGGGCTTCGCCCACCAGCCGCGGCAGCGTCAAAGTCAGGCCGGTATCCGGCACCAGGCCCAGCCGTGCGAAGGCCAGCGAGAAGCGCGCCGAGCGCGCCGCCACGACGATGTCGCAAAGGAGGGCCAGACCCACGGCACCGCCCACGGCGGTACCGTTGACGGCAGCCACGGTGGGCAGGCGCCCTTCGTGCAGCACCTGCTGCAAGGGCAGCAGCGCGCCGGTGATGGCGCGCTCCAAGCTGGCGGCGTCGGTGTCGCCCAGGACGTCCATATTGGCGCCGGCAGAAAACACCTTGCCGCTGCCGGTGAGCACCAGCACACGGGCACCGCTGTCCGGCTGCTGCACGGCGGCAATCTGCGCCGTCAACTCGGCAAACGCCGCTGGCGTCAGCGCGTTCGCGGTGGCCGGCGACGCCAGCCGAACCGTCGCGATGCCGTCTTCAAACGTCGTCTCGATCATCGGCCCGCTGCCACGAACACCTGCGCCAACCCCGCAGCCACCGCCGAGCCGTCGGCCTGCGTCGCAGCCAGCTTCACGGTCACCAGCGAACCACCGTCCGCGGCTTCAACGGCCTCGATCACGCCTTCGCAGTGCAGGCTGGCCTTCACCGGCAGCATGGCGGCAAAGCGCGTCTCGATCGAGCGCACGCTGCCGGGCCCGGCCCATTGCGTGAGCAAGCGGGACAGCATGCCCATCGAGTACATGCCGTGCACGATGGTGTCGGGCAGACCGGCCTTGTCGCGCGCAAAGTCGGGGTCGACGTGGATGGGGTTGAGGTCGCCCGAGCCGTGGGCATACATCGCCACCCGGTGGCGTGTGATGGGGCCGGTGCGCAAGGGCGGCAGCGTGGTGCCGACGGTCAGGTCAAGGGCGTTCATGTGTTGCGGGCCACCAGGCTGCAGTGATCTTCGCAAACCGGCTCGCCGGCGGCGTTGCGGTATTCGATCACGGTGTCGATGAAGGTCAAGGCGCCGTTCTTGCGGTCGGCAATATTGGCGATGCGTTTGGTGCCCGTCAGCCGGTCGCCCACCACCATGGGCTGATGGTGAACGAAGCGCTGGCTGGCATGCAGGATCTTCGCCGGATCAACCGCCAGGCGCTGCAGCATGTCGTAGATCAGGTCCACCCGCTCGGTGCTCATCGCGATAGGAAAGGTCGGCAACACGGCAATGCCGCGCAGGCCCGCCGCACGCGCCGCAGCCTCGTCAAGGTAGACCGGGTTGGTCTCGTCCAGGCCGCGCGCGAAGGCGATGGCCGCGCCACGTTCGATGACGACGTCGAACGAAGGCCAGGTGTGTCCGATGTGCTGCGCCCTCATGCGCCCCCCATCAGCTTGACAAAAGGTGCCATGGCTTCGCCGAAGCCCGCCGGGTGGTCGCTCTTCGAGAAGTCGGTGACGGTCCCCCAGGCCTGCGCCACCTGCTCGACCGCATGGCCGCCCGTCAGGTCGAGGTAGGCGCCGTCCGAGCGCTCCCAGCGCAGTTTGGCAATGAAACCGCCGCCAACCTCGAACAGCCCGCCAGTCTCAACGCAGGTCTCGTGGCAAAGCCAGGCCACCAACGGGCTGACCAGCTCGGCGCGCATCGGCGCCAGTTGTTCGGGCGTCATCACGGTGCGGGTGAGCCGCGAGTCCGCCGCAGGCGCAATGGTGTTCACGTGTATGTTCTTCGCCTTGCCCTCCACCGCCAGCGGCTGCGTCATGCCGTGCAGCGCCAACTTGAAGCTGCCGTAGTTGACCTGCCCGAAGTTGCCGTAGATGCCGGCGGCCGAAGAGGTGTTGACGATGCGCCCGTAGCCCTGTTCCCGCATGCGCGGCCAGGCCGCGTGCACGATGCGGAAGGCGCCGAGCAGGTGCACCTGGTACAGGTCGTCCCAATCGGCCGCGGTCATCTTGTGGAAGGCCACGTCGCGCAGGAAGCCGGCGTTGTTGACAACCAGGTCGATGCGGCCGAAGTGGTCCAGCGCCGCCTGCACGATGCGGCCGCCGTCGACGACCGAGTCACCGTTGACCACGGCTTCGCCGCCCGCCGAACGGATCTCGTCCACCACGCTCTGCGCGGGCGACACATCGGCGCCCGTACCGGCCCCACTGGTGCCCAGGTCATTCACCACCACCCGGGCGCCCCGGGAGGCGAGCAGCAGCGCGTGGGCACGGCCCAGGCCCCGCCCTGCCCCGGTGATCAGTGCCACCTTGCCATCGAAACGTAACATCGCATCTCCTCACTTTCAGGCTGTCCTGAACGCTTGAAACGTGCGGCGGGGGTCAACCCCGACAGCTGTCGGGAGCAAAGGGCCAGCGCCGTTGAGCAGTGACCAGCAGGAACCGCCACACCATGAGCGAAAGCACCGCAGACACCCTGCACCGAGGAGGCACCATCGGCCACTTGCTGGCGCGGGCCTTCCAGCGCCGCGGCAGCGCCGAAATGCTGGTGGGCGATGGCGAGCGCCTGAGCTACGCCCAGATGGCCGACCGCACCGCGCGCATGATCACCGTCCTGCAGTCTCTGGGCCTGGGGCCGGGCAGCAGCCTGGCGCTGTTGTCGCGCAACCGGATCGACGTGCTGTCGGCCTCGTACGCGGCCTACATCGCCGGGATGCGGCTGACACCGCTTTCGGCGCTGACGTCGGCAGACGACCTCGCCTTCATGCTGGCCGACGCCGAGATAGACGCGCTGCTGGTCGACGACACACTGTTCGCCGAGCGCGGGCGTGCCCTGCGTGAACGTGTGCCCACGTTGAAGCACCTGCTCTCTCTGGGCCCGCTGGAAGGTGCGTTCGACGTGATGGCTGCCGCAGCAACGGCAACGCCGGCGCCGCTGACCGTGAAGGCCCGGCCGCAGGACATCGCCGTCATCGGCTACACGGGCGGCACCACCGGGCGGCCCAAGGGCGTGGTGCACACCCATGCCACGCTGCTGGCGTCGGTGACGATGATGGCCGCGGAATGGGAATGGCCCGACGACTTGCGCATGCTTGCCGCCACGCCGGTGTCGCATGCCGCCGGCGTGATGGCGCTGCCGGTGGCGTTACGGGGCGGCAGTTTCCACATGCTGGGCGGTTTCGACGCCGACGCGCTGCTGGGCTATGTGGAGCGCGAGCGCATCAGCGCCACCTTCCTGGTACCGGTGATGGTCTACTGTCTGATCGACGCTGCCCGGGCCCAGCCCCGCGACCTGTCGTCGCTGAAGACCATCTTCTACGGCGCGGCGCCCATGCTGCCTTCGCGTCTGGCCCAGGGGCTGGAGACCTTCGGGCCGGTCTTCATGCAGCTCTATGGGCAGAGCGAGGCCCCGACCTGCATTGCCTGGCTGGGCAAACAGCAGCACGATTTGCGCCACCCCGAGCGGCTGGCGTCCTGCGGCGTGCCTTTTGCCGACATCGAGGTGGCCTTGCTGGACGAGCAGCTGAACCCGGTACCCGGCGCAGAGGTGGGCGAGATCTGCGTCCGCGGCCCCCATGTGATGGCGGGCTACTGGAAGCGGCCCGAGGAAACCGCGGCAGCGCTGGCAGGCGGCTGGCTGCACACCGGCGACATGGGGCGCCTTGATGACGACGGTTATCTCTACATCGTCGACCGCAAGAAGGACATGATCATCAGCGGTGGTCTCAACGTCTTTCCGCGTGAGCTGGAAGACGTCATCGCGTCCATGCCGGGCGTTGCCCAGGTTGCCGTCGTGGGCGTGCCGGACGAACGCTGGGGCGAGGCCGTGACGGCGCTGGTCGTGCCACAGGCCGGTGCGCAGCTGGACGCCCAGGCGTTGATCGCAGTGGTGCGTGAACAAAAGGGTGCGATGCAGGCGCCCAAGTCGGTGCGATTTGTCGAGTCACTGCCCATGACGCCGCTGGGCAAGCTGGACAAGAAGTCCCTGAGGCTGCAAATGAAGGCCGCAACATGAGCCACGTCTTCCAGCGCTACATGCGGAAGCCCTACCCCGTGGCCGTGCGCGGCGAGGGCCCCTACATCGTGGACAGCAGCGGCAAGCGCTACCTCGACGCCGCCAGTGGCGCCGGTGTTTCCAGCCTGGGCTACAGCGATACAGGCGTGGCCGATGCCATCGCGAAACAGGCCCATGAGCTGGCCTACGTCTACAACGCATACTTCACCACCGAGGCGTCGGAACGCCTGGCTGACGCGCTGGTGGAGATGACGCCCCAGGGGCTTGACTGGGTCTTCTTCGGTTCAGGCGGCAGCGAATCGATGGACGGCGCGCTGAAGATGGCGCTGCAGTTCCACCTGGACAACGGCCAGAGCGCGCGCCGCCGCTTCATCGCCCGCCGCCAGAGCTACCACGGCTGCGCGATGGGCGGGCTGGCCGTGTCGGGCAATGTGGTGCGGCGCATGCTGTTCGAGGACGTGCTGATGCCGGCCGACTTTGTGTCGCCCTGCTACGCCTACCGTGACCAGCAGGCCGGCGAAACCGACACGGCCTACGTGGCGCGCCTGGCGCAGGAACTCGAGGCCACCATCCAGCGGGTCGGGCCCCACACGGTGGCTGCCTTCATCGCCGAGCCTGTGGTCGGTGCCACGAACGGCGCCGTGCCCGCGCTGCCCGGGTACTTCAAGGCCGTGAAGGCCGTGCTCGACCGCTACGGCATCCTCTTCATCGCCGACGAAATCCTCACGGGCGCCGGCCGCACGGGCACCTACCTGTCCATCGAACAGGACGGCGTCACGCCCGACATCGTCGCACTGGCCAAGGGCCTGGGCGCGGGCTACCAGCCCATCTCGGCCATCGTCGTCTCGGGCCGTGTCTTCGACACCATTGCCGACAAGCGCGGCTACTTCATACACGGGCACACCTACAACGCCAGCGCCACACCGTGTGCTGCGGCCCTGGCCGTCATCACGGCCATTCGCGAGCGTCACCTGCTTGAACGCGTGCAGACCATGGGCCAGCGGCTGCGCGCGGCGCTGGCCGAGCGATTCGCCGACCACCCGCATGTGGGCGACATCCGCGGCCGTGGCCTGTTGTTGGGCCTGGAACTGGTGCGCAACCGCGAGACCAAGTCCACTTTCGACCCGCAGCTGATGCTGTGGGGCAGCGTGCAGCGCGAGGCCATGGACCGCGGACTGATCTGCTACCCGATGGGCGGCACGGCAGACGGCATGAACGGCGACCACATCCTGCTGGCGCCGCCCTTCATCATCGACGATGCGCAGGTGGGCGAGATCGTCGACAAGCTGGCCGCCGGGCTGGACGCCGCGCTGGCCGCGCTGCCCATAGAGGCGCGGCGCTGAAGCGCGGGCCGCTGCTGCTGCTGTACGCCGCGGGGTCGGTGGGAACGGGGCTGTTCTCATCGGTCACCGGCGTTCTGCTACTTTTTTTCATGACCGACACACTGGGCATAGCCGCGGCCACGGCCGGCGTGGTGCTGTTCATTCCGAAGTTCTGGGATGTCGTCTTTGACCCCTTGGTCGGCATCGCCTCCGACCGCACGCGCAGCCGCTGGGGCCGGCGCCAGCCCTACCTGCTGGTGGGCGGCGCACTCTCGGCGCTGGCCTTCTTTGCCCTGTTCAGCGTGCCCGACCTGGCCTCGGCGCAGGCGCGCGCGCTGTGGGTGGGCGTCATCTTCTTCGTGGGCATGAGCGCCTATGCGCTCTTCGCCGTGCCCTACGCCGCCATGCCGGCCGAGATGAGCGACGACCCGCACGAGCGCACGGTGATCATGTCCTGGCGCATGGGCTTCGTGCTGCTGGGCACCATTGCCGGCGCCGTGGCCGGACCGATGATGGTGCAGGCCGCCGGCGGTGGCCGCGAGGGTTACCGCACCATGGGTGCGGCGCTGGCCGTGCTGATCGCACTGGCGATGCTGACCACAGCATTCAGCGCACGCCGCTTCCCGATGCGCCCGGCCAGCGCCCACGCCATGCCCGCCCGCGAGCAGCTGCGCCTGGCGCTGGCCAACCGGCCCTACTTCGTGCTGTTGCTGGCCTATGTGCTTGTACTGGCCGGCAATGGCGCCATGGCCGCGGCCGCACCCTACTTCTGCGTTCACGTGCTGGGCGGCAAGCCTGACACGGTGGGCCTGGTGTTCGGCTGCCTGTTGCTGGCCGCGATTGCGGCGATGCCGCTGTGGGTGGCGGCGGCCCGCCGCTTCGGCAAGCCCGGCTGCGCCATCGCCGCAGCGCTGGTGTTCGGGGCGGCACTGGTCTTGATGGCCGTGATCGACCGCGCCTCGCCACCGCCCCTGTTTTATGCGCTGTGCACCCTTGCGGGGATGGGATTTGCCGGCACGCAGCTGCTGCCCTTCTCGATGCTCACCGACGTCATCGAGCGCGATGCGCAGCGCAGCGGCCTGCGGCGCGAAGGCAGTTTCACGGGCCTGTTCATCGCCGGCGAAAAGGCCGGCCTGGCCCTGGGGCCGCTGATCACCGCGACCGTTCTGAGTGTGTCGGGATTCATTCCGTCTGCCGAAGGCGCCGCCGTGCAACCCGCATCGGCGCTGGTGGGCGCGGGGCTGGCGTTTTCGCTGGTACCTGCAGCCTTCGTTCTGGCCGGCGCGCTGGTGCTGCGGCGCTACCGGCTGTGAAGGCCCAACCCGGCCGCGGCAACGGCGAAGGCTGACAACACCCGCCTCTGACGAACAGCGACCGTGCGGGTGCGCGGCGTTCGCTGATCTGCACCACGCGTCAGTCTTGGTGCGAGATCACGTGCACGCGGCGGATGCAAGCGCCTTCGGTCTCGTAGACCACCGCGATCGGGTCGCGCGGTCCATCCACGTGGTGCAACAGGTGCTCCAGATCGATCACGTGGCGGCCCACCACCATGCGCTGCAGGATGCGAGCCTGCAGCCGCGGCGAGCGGCGCCACAACTGCGAGTAGGCCTCACGAAAGGCAGCGAGCCCGCGCAGCTCTTCCTCGCCGTTCCAGGGCACAAATTCGCAATCTGGGTGGTAGCAGGCGAGGAAGGCGTCGATGTCCTGAGCGTTGTAGGCCTCAACCTGGGCCTGCACGATGGCTTCAGGTGCCGTCACGCCGCCGCCCCAGCTGCGTGCCCGTGGTGGCCACAATCAGGACGGCGATGGCCACCTTGAACGGCGTATCGACATCCATGGCCACGCCGGCGATGGTCAGCTGCGACTTGGTGAACAACGTCAGGCCGACTGCGAACTCGTTACCGATGTTGTGCGTCAGGATGGCGGCCCAGACACTGCCGCCGGTCTTGAAGTAGACATAGGCAATGAGGATGCTGGCAACGATGGTGCCGGCCAGGAACTGCAGTTGGTTCAACGCAAATCCACCCCAGCTGCCGCCCTTGAGCAGGGCCGGGTTGCCCGAGACGATGGACGGAATCTCGCGTGGGAAATGCCACAGCCCCCACAACACGCCAATGACCACGCAGGCCAGCAACGGGTTGGCCAGCTTCTCGACGAGCAGGGGGAACATGAAACCACGCCAGCCCAGCTCTTCCAGCAGCCCGCCGGGCCCGAGAAACGGCGCCACGATCATGAACCCGAAGATGGCAAAGGGCGTGCTTCCATAGCGCTGCAGCATGCCGGTCAAGCCCGAGTTGGGCTCGCGCAGCACCAGCACGATCAGCAGGAAAGCGACCGCTGCCAGGTAAACGGCAAACAGCGTCGCATAGACCATCATGCCTTGTCGCCAGGTGACGCCTGCGCGCCAGAAACGCAGGCGGTCGAACAGCTCGCGCAGACCCTTGCGACCCCAACCCAGCGACACGATGATGAGCGCCGCGGCCGTGGGCGCAAAAGGGAACAGGTAGCCGGTCCACAGTATCGGGTTGTCCAGCACCTTGGGGAACACACTGATGATGTTCGGGTGCCAGGGCTGGGTGCGCATGTCCTTGAAGATGGCGAACATGGCGCCGGGGTCCAGCAAGCGGATCGCGGTCACGATGGCACCCAGGACGAAGGCCAGGACGTAGAACGTGAGCAGCGGTCGGCGGCGGATGAGGTCGGTCATGGTGCGGGCTCCCAGTGGCTCAACGGCCATCGTGCACAAACCCCGACAAGCCGTGTCGGTCTTGGGCGCCAGCGTGCGTTGAACCCGTCGTCAATGGAGTCTGCACAATGGAACCACTTCGGCGCGCCCGGCTGCGCGAACTCGGCATCGCTGTCGGCACCCTGCCCTGCGGGCCGCTCAACGCCATCACGGATGTGGCCGGTGTGGGCGTGGGCCAGGTCACGCTGATCGAAGACGAACCTCACGTGATCCGCAGTGGGGTCACGGCCATCGTGCCCCTGCTGGGCCAGCTCTGGCGGGCCGGCTGTTTTGCCGGCTTCGACCGCTACAACGGCTTCGGCGAAGTCACGGGCACGCACTGGATTGCCGAGGCCGGGCTGCTGTCATCACCCATCGTGCTGACCTCGGCTTTCTCCATCGGCGTGGCCCGCGACACGCTGCTGGCCCTGCCCTTTGTGCACGGCGTGCCCGAGCGCTGGCACCAGCCCTGCGCGGCAGAAACCTACGACGGCGTGCTCAATGACGGCCTGGCCGCGCCGGTGCGGCGCGAACATGTCGAGGCGGCCATCGCTGCGGCCGCGGCGGGGCCGGTGGCTGAAGGCGCGGTGGGTGGCGGCACCGGCATGATGAGCTTCGAGTTCAAGTCGGGCATCGGCACCGCGTCACGTCGCGTGCATGCCGCCGGGCAACCGTGGACGGTGGGCGTGCTGGTGCAATCGAACTTCGGCAACCGTCGGCACTTGACGGTGGACGGCGTGCCCGTGGGGCGTGAACTCGGCTACCACGTCACGCCAAGCCCGCAGCGCCGCGACGACGGCGAGGCCGACGAAACCAAGGGCTCCATCGTCATCGTCGTGGCCACCGATGCGCCGCTGCTGCCGCCTCAGCTGAACCGGTTGGCCCGCCGCGCCAATGCTGGCCTGTCGCGGGTGGGTGGCTTTGGCAACAACCGCAGTGGCGACTTCGCGCTGGCCTTCTCCACCGCCAACGTGTTGCCTTTCCAGCAGGTCGGCCTGGTGCAGGGTCTGACCATGCTGGGCGGCGAAGACATGAACGCGCTGCTGCCTGCAGCCGCCGAGGCGGCCGAGGAAGCCATCCTCAACTCGCTCACGATGGCCGGCACGATGACGGGTGTTCGCGGCACGACCGTGCATGAACTGCCGCTGGACCGGTTGCAGGCGCTGATGCAGCGTCACCGCGGCGCTGCGGTGTGACGGGCGCCGACATCCTGGTCGTCGGCGGTGGCATCGCCGGCCTGTCTGCGGCCTGCCAGCTGGCGCCGCACGGCCGCGTGATCGTGCTCGAGCGCGAAAACGCCACCGGCTATCACTCGTCAGGTCGCTCGGCCACCTACTACCACTTCGGCATCGGCAACCGGCCCGTGCGCCTTCTCACCAAGGCCAGTGGTGCGTTTTTTTCGAACCCGCCGCCCGGGTTCACGGACGTGCCGCTGTCGACGCCCGCCCCGGCGCTGATGGTGGTGCGCAAGGGGCAGGACGAGGTGTTCGAAGACAACCTGGCCGAGATGGCCGCCATCACCGGCACCGCGCACGAGATCAGCGCGTCACAGATGCAGGCCCTGGTGCCGGTGCTCAAGCTCGGCGGCGAAGGCATCACACGCGGACTGCTCGACCCCGCGGCCGCGCGCTTGGACGGCCACGCGCTGATGATGGGATACACCCGCGGCCTGCGCGCCGCCGGCGGGCAGGTGGTGACCGACGCCGAGGTGCTGACAGCCGAGCGCCGTGCGGGCCAGTGGCAGGTGCGCACATCGCAGGGCGACTACGCCGCCCCGGTGCTGGTGAACGCTGCCGGCGCCTGGGCCGACGAACTGGCACGCCTAGCCGGCGTGGCAGGCCTGGGCCTGACGCCCCTGCGGCGCACGATCATCTCCTTCCAAGCCCCGCCTGGCGTGGATGTGCGTGCCTGGCCCTTGGTGCGATCGCTGGCCAACGAGTTCTACTTCCTGCCTGAAGCGGGCCACCTGCTGGCATCGCCGGCCGACGAGACGGCCTCGCCCCCTTGCGACGCCCAGCCCGAGGAATACGACATCGCGCTGGCGGCCTGGCGCATCGAAGAGGTGACCACCATGACGGTGCGGCAGGTGCTGCACCAGTGGGCTGGCCTGCGCACCTTCACGGCCGATCGCGTGCCGGTGGCGGGCTTCGCAACCGATGCACCGGGCTTCTTCTGGCTGGCCGGCCAGGGCGGCTACGGCCTGCAGACGGCGCCGGCCATGGCTGCGGTCACCGAGTCGCTGATAGCCGGCACGCCGTGGCCGGCGGGGCTTGACGTCAGTGCCGACGCATTGGCGCCGGGGCGGATGGCGCAGGCAGGCTGGTCTGGACCGCCGCGCAGTCGTTGGTAGCCCGCAGGACGCATCACGCGCGCGGCGAGGCAGCGCGTGTCCAGTGGGTCAGGGATGGCCTCGTCGTGCCCGGCGGGCAACTCGCGCAGGCCTGGGGGCTTACGCGCCAAGCCTTGGCGCCGGCCGCCGACCGGGGCGAAGTGTTCGCTGTGAAAGTTGGCAACCGGCTGTACTACCCGCAGACGTTCCTTGGCATGGACCGCGAGCCCGTAGTAACCATCTGCCGCGCACTCGGTGACCTGACTGCCAGCGAGAAGTTGATGTTCTGGCTGCACGAGCACGGCGCCCTCGCTGGAAAGGGTGTTGCCGCCGCGTTGGAGGCGGGGACTGCCTTGGCCAAGGTGGAGCGCCTGGCTGCTGCATGGGCGCGTGAGCGAGGCGCCTCGCGTGTCACTACGGCAGCCTGAGCCCGGCTCCTTCGAGGATCTGCTTCGTCCAATCAGGATCAAAGTCGCGTCGCTCTTGCGCTTGAGCCGGCATCCGGCCACCGAACCGTACTGGTCGGCCGGCGTCTACCGCTTTGATGATCCAGATCCTGACGGTGCCGACGCCTTCGGCACCTGCTACACCGCCAGCACCATCGAGGTAGCCTTCGCAGAGAGCGTCATTCATGAGTGCGGGGGTTCCTCGGCGGCAGCTACGAGGTGCCGATCGCCGAACTGACCGAACGTTCGGTCGTTCGCTTTGCTTGCGAACGGCGCAAGACGTTGTTGCTGGCTGACCTGACCGGGTCGGCGCTCAAGGCCCTGGGCCTGAACAATGACATCAGCGCATCCGCCGACTACGTGACGAGCCAAGCCTGGGCACGCGCCATCCATGGCGCGAGCCAACGCTGGGACGGAATCCGGTACGTGTCGCGGCAGATGAACAAGGGGTTCGCCTACGCCATGTTCAAGCGCAGCGGGCTCCGCAAGCTGCGCGCCGAGAAGCTCAAGGCACGGCAGGTGGATGACCTCTGCGATCGGTTCAACGTCACCGCAGTCTGACGGCCCCGCGATCCTGACACGAAGGTCGGCAACCTGATGTACACGCGCCATTCGCAGGCGAAAACCGGTCGGCTCCGCTCGGCCATCAGTTGACACCCACGACTGGCAGCTTTCCCGCCGTTGAACCATCGAGTCGCCTATTCCGCCTCGCTGAAGCGAGGCCCGAAAGTGCAGCCCTGGAGGATGAGCAGCCAACAGGCATTACGTCAACAGGTTGGCACTTGGGCTAAGATCGTGGTTCGCACTTTCCTATAAACTGCGAGATCGTATTATTAGACCCCGTTTTGCGAGGCTGGCCGATATGCAAACCCCCGATAAGACTATCGACCACAGCACACTGCGCCGCTTGGTCGACGCTGGCGCAGACGTGGGCGCCGAAGTGGTCGGCGGCGCTGGCGGCTGGGGCGTGGTCATCAGCTACGGCCGCGCCAGCCAGACGCTGGCCGCCACGCGCGGCGCACCGCGGACCTGGCGCCAGTTCGAGACGCTGGCCGGCTACCTGAAGGAGCTCGGTATCGTCCAGTACCGCGTCAACACGGCAGAGTTCGCGCCAGGCACCAAAGCGAGCAAGCAGGACGACAAGCGCAGCATCACGGCCTCGGAGCGCATGAAGCGCGCGCACCAGGCCGCCGCTCACGACACCTGGTTCCGCGAGCAGGTTCAGGCCTCGATCGACGACCCGCGGGCGAGTGTTGACGACGCAGTGGCCAAGAAGGAGTTCGCGGCCAAGCGCGCAGCCTTGACCAAGGGTGCCGTAGCCGCGAAGAAGGCCGCCCATTGAACCGTCTGACATGGCGGCCGATGGCGCTTGCGGATCGCGACGCCATCATGGTCTTCATAGCTCAGGACAACCCGACGGCGGCGATCGATCTGGATCTCGAGTTCGAGGCCAAGGCGGAGAATGCCCGGCTGACGCCAAAGCTCTACAACGCTGGTCGGGTCAAGGGCATCCGCGAGATCGTGGTGAGGCCAACCTACGTCATGATCTACCGCGTCGTCGGCGATGTGGTGGACGTACTGCGGGTGCTGCACGCGGCCCAGCAGTTGCCATGCCTATGCCCAACGCGGCTTCGTCATGCAGCGCCACGTCAGCGACAAGGTCAAAGGGAGCCGCACGCTCCTCACTCGGCCGCAAGGGCGCCCTTGACATACCGATCGAGCCACGCCTGCATCTCGGCCAGCACTTGCAGGATCGACTCGCGCGCCGCGTAGCGATGCCCTTCGTGCGGAAGCAGCACCAGCCGAGCAGTGCCACCCAGTGCACGCAGTGCGGCGAACATGCGCTCGCTTTGCATCGGAAAGGTGCCGCTGTTGGCGTCGGCCTGGCCGTGCACAAGCAGCAGGGGCGCGGCGATCTTGTCTGCCTCGTCGAAAGGTGAGATGGCACGGTACATTGCACGCGCCTGCCAGTAGTGGCGCTCCTCGGACTGGAAGCCGAACGGCGTGAGCGTGCGGTTGTAGGCCCCGCTGCGCGCGATACCGGCGGCAAAGAGACGGCTGTGAGCCAGCAGGTTCGCGGCCATGAAGGCACCGAAAGAATGGCCACCGATGGCGATGCGCTGAGGTTCAGCCACACCGCGCCGCATCAAGTCGGCCACCGCGGCCTCGGCGTTGGCCAGCAACTGCGGCAGGAAGCTGTCATTGCCGGGCCGCTCGGCGCTACCAATGATGGGCATCGAAGGGTTGTCCAGCACCGCGTAGCCGGCCGCTGCCAGCGGCACCGGTCCGAGCACGTCGATGGCATGGAAGCGGAAAGGCGAGCCGCTGACCTGCCCGGCCACGTCGGCGCTGACGAACTCCATCGGATAGGCCCACATCAGCACAGGCAGGGGGCCGTCTCGCTCAGGCTCGTGGCCGGGTGGTAGCCACAGTGTGGCGCTGAGCGGCACCCCGTCGGCGCGCCGGTAATGCAGCGTCTGCCGGCGCAGCCCACGAAGCTGTGGTGTCGGATGCGGCCACTGCGTGAGCGCGCGACAAGCGGCAGGTGCCGCGAGATGGAGGAGGTGTAGCTGTGGCGGCTCGTCGGGCGCCTCGCGGCTGGTCAGCCAGCACTCGCCGCGCTCGTCCAGCGGCATCAGCGGCCGCTCGTGATACGGCGCGGCCGACTGGAAGCAACGCAACTTCGTTCCGCTGTACAGGTTCCAGTGGTCGATGAATGGGCGGTCGCCCTGCGCCGAAGCACCATCGCCGGTCCACAGCGTCGCGTGTCCGTCGACGATGACAAGCCGCTGCCGGCCGCGGGCATCGGCGCGGGTTACGGGCTGCCCTGGGTCGGCATAACGGTCTTCGAGCGAGCCTTGGTGGAAGGGCTGCTGCACCAGTGCGTTCTCGGGCCGGTCGGGTGCAATGCGCCAGTGGCCGAGCGCGCGGCTGCGCCACCAACGCGCCATCACGATGGCCAACTCCCCGTTGCCCCAATACACCTGGCCAAAGCGTAACGGCAGTTCGAGTAAGCAGCGTGGTGGTGCGTCGAACGGCGCGGCTTGTTGCCACAGGCCATCACGGGTGGTAGTAAGCTGGTCTGGGTCACCACCATCGGCGGCGCAGACCCAGGCCAGCGTGGCATCCGCATCGGCGCGCCATTGCACCTCTCGCGGGCCTAGAGGCACGGCGTCGAAACCGGCCGGCAGTTGCTCGGCAGCTTCCAGCCGGGCAACCACGTGACGACGCGCACCAAAGTTGTCCAACACCTCGATGCTGCGAGCAAATCTCTGTACCGGCACGCGATGCGAGAAAGGCGTCTCCAGCCGCTGCACCAGCAACAGTTGGCCGTCGGGCGATGGTTCGACGGCAAGGTGCAGGGCGGGCCTACCGATCAGGGTGACTTCACCCGTCAGATCCAGCCAGACCAGCTGGCTCAGCAGGTGATGCTCGAACAAGCGCTCGTCGTGGCGGCTGCGCAGCAAGTCGGTGAACGTCCGTGTCTGCCGGCCGCGATCCTGCGGCGAGGTGTCCTCCACCAGCGGGGCAGGCGGCGTGGTGTCTGGCAGCGGCTCTGGTCGGTTCGGCGGACGAACCAGCAGCAATAGCCGCCTGCTGTCCGAAGCCCAGGTGAAGCCGCAGCCGACCACTGCATGCAGAGCCGGCGCCGGCCAGCGGCAGGCGCGCCGCGTGCCGCAGTCGACACCCCACAGCTGAACTTCACCGGCTGCCTGGTCGTGGTGGCTGAAGGCCAGCCAGTTGCCGTCAGGCGACCAGGCTGCCTCTGAAAGCACCAGCGGCTCAGGCAGGTTGTCAATCGCTTGCAACTGCCCGTCGGTCAGGTCCATCAACTGCAAGGCGCCGATCAGCTCGCCACGCACGGCGGCCGCCTGGTGTGGATGCCAGCGCAGGCCGGCCATGCGCAGCTCCGCGCGAGCCAGGTCTGCGATCGTCGGCCTGCCGCGAGGGTGCAGCAGCGCCGCCAACTCGCCGTTCGGTGCCAGCACCACACGAGGGGTTGGTGCGGCATCGACCAGAGCCACCAGCCCTGGCTCGGGCAGCCGGTAACTCTCTCGTGCGAAGTGCGCGCCTTGCTCTGACATGCCGACTCCTGGTGGGGTGCTGGCCTCGGTGCCAAGACGGCCAGCGGGCTGCAGCAGAGATGCGCGGCGCGGCTTCTTCCGCCACTGGCGGGCCCGCACACATTCCCGCATTGTCGGCACCATGCAGAGACCGTCATACTCACCACCGATGAGCAGCGATGCAAACTCGCGGTGGCGATGGCTGGCCACGCATATCCTGCCGCACGAGCCCGCGCTGCGGGCCTGGCTGCGGCGCAAGAAGGACCTGCCGATCGAAGCCGATGACTTGGTGCAGGAGGCCTACGCCGTTTTGGCCAGCCTCGAATCGGTGGACCATATCCGAAACGCCAAGGCCTACCTGTTCCAGACCGCGCACTCGATCGCGCTGCAGCAACTACGCCACGACCGGGTGGTGTCGATCGTGGCCATCGCCGATGTGGAAGAGCTTCAGCTGAGCATCGATGCCCCCGGACCGGAGCAGCAGGCAATCAGCCGCCAGGAACTGCGCCGTGTGGTCGAGGCCATGGAGGCATTGCCACCGCAGTGCGGCGAAGCGTTCCGCCTGCGCAAGGTCGAAGGGTTATCGCAACGCGAGGTGGCCAGTCAAATGGGACTGGCTGAAAGCACCGTCGAGAAGCACATGGGCCGTGCCATCCGCACACTCATGGATCTGTTCGGGCGTGGCGGAAGATCCGCACCTCACGCATCTAGCACTTACATGGATTTGCACATCGACGAGTATGAGCAGCGTAAGGGAGACAAGTAGCCGCATCGACGATGCAGCCGCCGATTGGGCGGCGCGCATCGATCGAGGTGCTCTCGACGGCGGGGAACAGGCGGCTTTTGACGCCTGGTGCGCCAGCGACCGGCGTTGCCTGGGTGCTTACGCGCGCGCGCAGGCAGTGCTGGCCAGCATGGATCGGGCCCAGGCACTCGGAGCCGGCTACAGCTTTGACCACCGCCGCCCCGAACCAGCGGCCAGCGACCCGGCTTTCCACCCTCGCCAGCCTTGGCGCGCCGCGTCGGCACTCGTGGCCTGTTTTGTCGCCATGGTGCTGTGGCTCGTGCCACCCTGGACATCCGACCCCGCGGTGAGCACAGTCAAGGGTGAAATCCGCCAGCTTCCGCTGCCCGATGGTTCTTCCGTCACCTTGAACACTGCTACCGCGATCCAGACTCGATTCGACGCGCACCAGCGAGTGGTGGAGCTCGTGCGCGGCGAGGCCTTGTTCGATGTCGCCAAAGACCCCAAGCGGCCGTTTCAGGTGCAGGCCGGTGAGTTGACGGTGAAGGCCATCGGCACCAGCTTCACCGTGCGCCGCGTGCCGGGCAAGGCGGTGCAGGTGGTGGTGCGCGAAGGTGTCGTCGAAGTGCTGCACGCCTCCTCAGCGCAACCGCTGCGCGTGGTGCAGAACCAGTTGGTGGAGTTGGCGCCGCGTGCGGTGGCGGCCGGCCGTGCGCCGGTACAGCGCACCATCACGCCGCAGCGTGTGGCGCGCGAGCTGTCGTGGCGCGAAGGGTTGCTCTCATTCGAGGGTGCGACGCTCGCGCAGGCCGCCGCCGAGTTCGAGCACTACAGTGATCTTCGCATCGTCATCGTCGAACCTGAGCTGGCGAGCAAGACCATCACAGGTCTGTTTGCGGCCAACAACCCGGCGGGTTTTGCTCGCGCGGCGGCCGCAGTTTTCGGTGCACAGGTGAACGAGCACGCCGGCGAACTGCGCATTAGCCGTCATTGACAGCCCCAATCCCCTGTGTCGGCATTGACGGCGCTTTCCCGGTCGGCTGCCGCCGACAGCCCATCTCTGGAGACACTTTGAACGCCTGCTCACGTCTGCTCAACGCCCACCGTTCGATCCGCCAGTTCCGACCCGAACCGATAGATGCGGCGCTGATCGAACAGGTATGCGGCGACGCCATCTCCGGCGCGTCTTCCTCCGGAAACCTCAACAGCGTGTCGATCGTGCTCACGCGTGACCAGCAGCGCAAGCGGCATCTTTACGGGTTGCACGCACAGCAGGAGATGGTCTTGCAGGCGCCGCTGGTGATGACCTTCTGCGCCGACTTCTATCGCACCCGCCGCTGGCTGCGTGCGCGAGGAGCGCGCGACAACTTCAACAACCTCATCGGCTACCACATCGCCGCCTTCGACGCGATCATCGTGGCGCAGAACGCCTGCCTCGGGTTCGAGGCTGCGGGTCTTGGCATCTGCTACATGGGCACCACACTGCATGCGATGGAGCCGATTGCCGACTTCCTGCAGTTGCCGCCGACCTGCCTGCCGGTGACCAGCATTGTGGTCGGCCACCCCGCTGAAGACCCCCCGAAGCGCGACCGCCTGCCGCTTTCGGCGCTGCTGCACGACGAGACCTACCGACGGCCCAGCAATGAGAGGATCGACCAGACGTTCGCCAAGCGCGAGGTCGATGGCTGGAACCGCTATCTCTCCGCCCCTCGCCTTAAGGCCTTGATCGACCAGCATGGCATCCAGTCGCTGGCTGAGTTCTATACGAGCAAGGTCAAATACGACCCCGAGCCGTTCCAGCGCGACTCGCGCCAGTTGATCCAGCTTCTGCAGAAAAGGCAGTTTGTGGAGGGCGGGCAACTGATCGACGAAGGCTGATCCGTCGCACCCGGTGTTTACCCGATGGTGGCATGTAAGTCACCCGCGCATCTAGCATCCCAAGGGTCCTCTTCGTGCTGCAAAACGCAGCGGTTGGAAACAGTGGATGGAGATGCGTCAATGCACTATCGGCAAACAGTAGTAGCGACAGCGGCCGCGTGTGTGGCCCTGCTGGCCGCAACGGACCTGTGGGCGCAGACGCGCAGTTTCGACGTGCCGCCGGATGCTGCGATGCGTTCGATTCCGCTGTTTGCGCGCCAGGCGGGTGTGCAGATCGTGGCGCCAGCCGATGGGCTGGGCGTCGTGAACACGGGGGCCGTCCGCGGTGACCGCGACGTGCGTGTGGCGCTGCGCGAGCTTCTGGCCGGCACGGGCCTGGTGATTGCCTCTGACTCCGGTGGCGTCATCGTGCTGCAACGGGCCACCCCTGCGGCCCCGGCTGCGGCCGAGCCACCCGTGTCTCAGGGACCACGTTCAGCCGCAACCGAGTCGGTCGTCGTCACCGGCTCGCGCCTTGCGCAATTCGACAGTGGCTCGGCCACGCCGGTGGTGGCCATCGGGGCCGAAGCGCTGGTCGGTCGCGGCGGCGGTGTCTCCATTGGCGACCAGCTCAGCCAACTGCCTCAGTTCCGCGCCACCTTCACCCAAGCAGCCTCGACCGGCGTGGGCCTCGGAGCACCCGGCCAGGTCGGTCTAAACCTGCTGGACCTGCGTGGCCTGGGGACCACGCGCACCCTGGTGCTTCAGAACGGCCGCCGGCTTGTGTCCAGCTCGCAGCAGCTGGCGCAGCCCGACACCAACACGATCCCCACGCCTTTGCTCAAGCGCGTTGAAGTGCTCACCGGCGGTGCCTCGGCGATCTACGGCGCCGATGCGATTGCCGGGGTCGTGAACTTCGTGCTGATGGACAACTTCGACGGCATGACGCTGCGCGCGCAGGGCGGCACCAGCCAGGAGCGCGACGCGGATACGCGCAGTGCCAGCATCGCTCTGGGCCGCAATCTCGCAGACGGCCGGGCGAACATCGCTGCCAGTCTGGAATTGGCCGGTCGATTGCCCTTGGGATATTCCGACCGGCCGTTTTCTATCGGCCAGTCGCCCTTCGTGCCCAATCCCAACGCGGGCCAGCCTGGTGAACCGACGCAGATCCTCGTCAACGACATCCGTTGGCTCAACCGCTCCACCGGCGGCACCTTGCCCTATGGCCCCCCGTTCTATCGCTTCGCCCCGAACGGCACGCTGAACCCGGCCGATACCGGCAAACGCTCGCTGGGCAACCTGGGCATCAGCGAAGGCGGCGACGGCCTCGCGCCGGTGGCCTACAACACCTTGATGCCGAGCAACGAGCGCATCGCTTTGAACGTGCTCGGGCGCTTCGATCTCTCGCCGCAGACGGGCCTGTTCGCGCATGTCGCGGCGATCAAGCAGCGTGCAGCGGCCTTCAACGCCCCGACCCTCACCCAACTCAACCTGAGCAAGACCAATCCCTACCTCAGCGCCCAAGCGCTCTCGGTGATCAACGGCTACGGCCCGACGGCCAACGCGCCCAGCTTCGTGGTGTTGCGTGCGGGTGACGACCTTGGCATCGCCGGCGAGTCGGTCAGCCGCAGTACGCTGCGTGGCGTCGCCGGTGTGAAGGGCTCGCTGAGTGCGGACTGGAGCTACGAGCTGTCGTTCAGCCTCGGGCGCGTGGACATCACCAGCACGAGCCTCAACAACCTGTGGTTCGACCGCGTCAACAACGCCGCCGATGCGGTGGTCGATGCCAACGGCGTGCTCGGCACGCCCGGTGCCATCGTCTGCGCCTCGCGCCTGGCCGCCGGCAACGCGGCCACCGGCAACCCCGACATCGACGAGTGCGCGCCAGCCAACTTCTTCGGCCGTGGCAACGTCAGTCCCGCGGCGCGCAACTACCTCTCGCTGAACACCGAAGCCGACGCGCGCATTTCGCAGCGTCTGCTCAGCGGCTTCATCAGCGGTGACACCAGCGCCTGGTTCAAGCTGCCCGGCGGTGCGGTGGGCCTGGTGGCGGGGTTGGAGCACCGCCAGGACGACACGCGCTACACCCCCGATGCGCGTGATGCTGCAGGGCTCACCTATGCCTCGGGAGCCGGCGCCGTCAACGGCTCGCTGAAAGTCACCGAGCTTTTCGCCGAGATGAAGGCGCCGCTCTTGGCCAAGCTGCCGTTCGTGCAGAAGCTAGAACTCACCGGCTCGGTGCGCACCAGCGACTACAACCTCTCGGGCGTGGGCCGCACCAACTCCTGGGGCCTGGGCGGGCTGTGGCAGATCAACCGCCAGATCAGCCTGCGCGCCTCGACGCAGCAGGCCGTGCGTGCGCCCAACGTGGCCGAGCTGTTCGAGCCCGTGGCACCCACGCAGGTGGGCGTCAACGACCCCTGCAGCGCCCAGAACCTGAACCTGGGCAGCCCGACACGCGCTGCCAACTGCGCGGCGCTCGGGATGCCGGCGGGCTTCCGTGCTAACACGTTGGGCCGCCCGATCGCGGCCACCAGTGGCGGCAACCCGAACCTGTCAGTGGAAAACGGCGACACGCGCACGCTGGGCATCCTGCTGGCGCCGGCCTTCGCGCCCGGCTTCGTGGTCTCGGTCGACTACTACCGCGTGAACCTCAAGGACGCGATCACCAAGCCCAACAGCAACCAGATCATCACCACCTGCGTCGACAGCACCTCGATTGACAACCCGTTCTGCCGCTTCATCCGCCGCGGCACGGACTTCAACATCACCAACATCACGCAGCAGACGATGAACCTGACGCGGCAGTTCGCCTCGGGTGTGGACGTCGATGCCCAGTACGCCTTTTCGCTGCCCGGCGGTGGCCGTGCCGACCTGCGCGCGATGTACTCGCATGTCTTGAAGCGCGACGACTACCTGCGTCCCACCGAGCCCAACTTCCCCTCGCAGATCGTCGAGCGCGTGGCCAACCCGCGTGACTCGCTGACCTTCACCACCAGCCTGAGCTTCAATGCGCTGCAGCTGTCGCACAAGCTGCGCTGGTTCTCTGGACAGTGGCGAGGCGACCCGGCTGACTTCGAGTCGGTGGGCGGGCAGCCGGCGCGCAACCCGAACCTGCTGCCGCAGGACCTGCGACGCACACCGTCGGCGAGCTTCCACGACCTGCGCGCCGGCTGGCGCCTGGGCAAGGGGCAGGAGCTGTACTTCGGCGTCGACAATGTGAGCAACGCCAAGCCGCCTCCGGGCGTCTATGCCGCGGGCTTTGGCGGTGCCAACTACGACGCGGTGGGACGCTTCTACTACGCCGGCTTTCGCTATGACTTTCAATAAAGCCGTCGCTGCAGTGCTGGTGGCACTGCCGGCGCTGGCGCACGCACAGGCCACGGCCCCAGCCTCCGCCCAGCCCAACCCCCGGCCGGACTGGGCCGGCACCTGGCAAGGCACGCTCGTGAATCTGCCTTTGCGCGCCGGTGCACCGGTGGTCACCGTGCGCGCAGAGATCGGCCCCTGGCCGACAGGCAATCAGGGCTGCGCCCTCTGGCGGCGCACCTACACATCTTCTGCACACCCCGCACAGGTAAAGGACTACCGGCTGTGCCGCGGCGCTGGCGAAGACGAGTGGGTCGTCGACGAAGGTGATGGCGTGAAGCTGCCTGGCCGGCTGATCGGCGATGTGCTGGTCACGCCGTTCAAGTACGGCAAGCTGATCCTGCACACCACCACGCGGCTGCGCGGCGACACGCTCGAAGAAGAAATCTTCACCGTCGACGACAAACCGGCGGTGGAGGGCCCGCTGGCTCTGAACGCGCGAGGCATTCAGCGCATGACCTTCAAGCGCATCGCGCCTTGAGCGTAACGGCCTGAACGGCACGCCCTGAGCAACCCGGCAACGCGCGACATGCTGGCCACGACCGATGTCCCGACGCAGGCCGACCGGGTCCAGGCCCCCGGCGCTACCGTGCACACCACGGCCGGCGTCGTGCGCGGCTACAGGCGTGCCGGGGTCAACGTCTTCAAGGGCATTCCCTATGCTGGCGCGCCCGTGGGTGAACACCGCTTCGGGCGCGCGCCGGCGCTGCTTCCCTGGGCCGGCGTTCGCAACGCCTACAGCTACGGCCCGGTGTGCCCGAGCTTCAGGACGCCGTCCGACCTGAGCAGCAACGAATGGGTCTTCCTGCTCCAGCGCGGGGCCGAGTCCGCAGCGTTGGAAGACTGCCTGCGCGTCAATGTCTGGACGAGCGCCACACAGCCGCCCGTGCTGCGCCCGGTGATGCTGTGGCTGCACGGCCAAGGCTTCATGTCGGGTTCGAGCCAGGACTTTCTGGCCACCGAAGGCGAGAACCTCGCGCGCACGCAAGACGTGGTGGTGATGAGCCTGAACCACCGCGTCGGCCCGCTCGGCTTTCTGCACCTGGCCGAGTGGCTGGGCGGGGCCTACGCCGACTCCGGCAACGCCGGCATGCTCGACATCGTCGATGCGCTGCGTTGGGTGCGCGACAACGCCATCGCCTTTGGTGGCGACCCCAGCAACGTCACCGTGTTCGGCCAGTCGGGCGGTGGCTTCAAGGTCAGCGTGCTGTTGGCCATGCCCGAGGCGCAGGGCCTGTTCCACAAGGCCATCATCCAGAGCGGTGCGCGGCTGCGTGTGCACACGCCGGCCTCGGCGGCCCGGCTGGCTGAACGCACACTCGAACGGCTGGGCCTGGTGCGCGGCGATGCGCGCGCGTTGCAAGCGGTGGGCGTCGAGACGCTGCTCGAGGCCACGCAGAAGGCCACGCTGGCGCTCGCCGAGGAGTCACGCGATGACCCGGGCTTTCGAGACGCGCCGCCGTTCTACTGGATGCCCGTGGCCGGCGTTCCTTCCTTGCCCACGCAGCCCTGCGACCCCGATGCGCCCACCGTCTCCAGCCATGTGCCGGTGATCGTGGGCAACACGCTCAACGAGTTCTCGCCGGCCGTGAATGCGGCCGAGGCTGAAGCGCTGGTATGGGCCAATGTGGCTGACCGAATGGCACCCCAGTTGGGGACGCAAACCGCCGCCGCCATCGCGGCCGCGCGTGCAATGGACACCACCGCGCGCCCGGTGGACGTCTGGTCGATGCTCGCTGGCCGGCGCTTTCGTCAGTCTGCAGTGGCCTTTTGCGACGCGCGCGCACGGCAGCCGGGCGCAGCACCGGTCTTCAACTACCTTTTTGGCTGGCGCACGCCGGTGTTTGAAGGTCGGCCCGGTGCTTTTCACACCGCCTGCCTGCCGTTTGTCTTCGCCAACACCGACCTGTGCGATCAGGCCACGGGCGGGGGTGCACGAGCGCGTGCCCTGGCCACAAGCATGAGCGCTGCCTGGGCCGAGTTCGCGCGCAGCGGCCGGCCGGGGCACGCGGACTTGCCGTCCTGGCCCGCCTACACCAGCGACGAGCGCGCGCTGATGCTGTTCGACGACCCATGCCGTATAGCGCGAAACTTCGACATCCCACTGCTGACCGTGTTGCCCGGGCGCTGAGACGATGCGGATGAACCTGCTCCGACGCTTCACCGTGGCGCTGCTGCTCTGCCTGGCCGCTAGCCTGAGCGTGGCCGACGATGCCAACGGCTGGAGCCACGCATGGGCGGCCTATGGCGAGCCGAAGTACCCGCGCGGATTTGCGCACTTCGACTGGGCCAACCCGGATGCGCCCAAGGGCGGCACGCTGGTGCTGCGCAACCCCGATCGGCGCACCAGCTTCGACAAGTACAACCCCTTCACGCCACGCGGTGCCGCGCCGACTGGCTTGATGCTGTTCGTGTTTGAAACGCTGACGGTGATGTCCGGCGACGAGCCGCAGACCATGTACGGGTTGCTTGCCGAACAGATCCGCGTCGCGCCCGACAAGTCTTCGGTGAGCTTTCGCCTGCACCCATTGGCGCGCTTCAACAACGGCGATGTGGTCACCGCGGCCGACGTCAAGCACAGCTTCGACATGCAGGCCGGCCCAGCTGCGAGCCCGGCGATGCGCGTGCCGTGGCGCGGCATCGAGCGGGTGGTGGTGGTGGACGAGCGCACCGTGCGCTTCGACCTGCGCCAGCGCACCAATGACATGGTGTTGGGCACCGGCAGCCTGCGCGTCTTCTCGCGCCGCTGGGGCGAGAGCAAGCCCTTCGACGATGTGGTGGACGAACCGCCGATCGCCAGCGGTCCCTACCGCATCGGCGAAGTCGACATGGGCCGCCAGCTCGAGCTGGTGCGCAACCCGGCTTACTGGGCGCGTGACCTGGGTGTGCGCCGTGGCCTGTTCAACTTCGACCGCGTGCTCTACCGCTACTACAAGGACAACGCGGTGGCGCGCGAAGCATTCAAGGCCGGCCAAGTGGATCTCTTTCAGGAAGGCGACCCAGGCGCCTGGACCAGACTGCACAGCGGCCGCAAGTGGGACGACGGCCGCATTCGGAAGGAAACCTTCAGCACTGAAATCGGTGTGCACATGGTGTCCTTCGCTTTCAACATGCGCCGCCCGGTGTTCCAGGACCGGCGCTTGCGCCAGGCACTGGACCTGAGTTTCGACTTCGACACGCTGAACCGTCAGCGCATCTTCCTTCGCCCAGAGAGCCTGTTCAACAACAGCGAATTCGCAGCCGAGGGTGCGCCCACGCCAGGCGAGCTGGCGCTGCTGGAACCCCACCGCGCCGTGCTGCCCGAGGCGGTGTTCGGCCCGCCCTACCGAGCACCGCGCACCCAAGCTGACCCGCGCCAGCTGCGCCGCCACCTGCTCCAAGCACGGGCCTTGCTCGAGCAGGCCGGCTGGACGCTCGGTGCCGACGGTGTGTTGCGCAACGCCCAGGGCCAGCCGATGGTGCTGGAGTTCCTCACCACGGGACCCACAGGGCAGCTCACCGAATGGCAGGCCAACCTCGAGAGGCTGGGCATCCGCCTGAATGAACGCGTGGTCGACAGCGCCTTGATGGCCCGGCGCATGGAGCGACAGGACTTCGACCTCTACCTCTCCACCGAAGGGACCTTCACGCTGCCCAACGGCACGCAGCTGGCAGGCGCCTACGGCAGCAGCCCCGATGGCAAGGGCGGCAGCCGCTACCGCGGCATTCAGAACCCGGTGGTAGACGGTCTGCTGCGGGCGATGAACGAAGCCAAGACGCAGCAGGAGCTGCGCGACGCCACGCGTGCGCTGGACCGCGTGGTGATGTGGCACCACTGGGGTGTGCCTTACCGCTACTCGGCCGATTCGCGTGTGTCGTACTGGGCACGCTTCGGCCAGCCCGCACGGCGGCCACGCTTTTACGCCATCGAGAGTGTGTCCAACAGCCTGCCGGCATGGCCGCTGTTGGCCTGGTGGGCGCTTCCCGCCGCACCGCGCTGAACGCCGCACTGACAACCCTATGCTGAGCTACCTTCTTAAGCGCGTGCTGCTGATGCTGCCCACCCTGCTGGGCG
>Ga0209985_10000414_pt1 | contig 47509 bp, 24 predicted proteins | sample NOAtaG_FD_187305 | JGI IMG/M metagenome (GOLD analysis project Ga0209985, IMG submission 187305) | Freshwater lake microbial communities from Lake Erie, under a cyanobacterial bloom - NOAA_Erie_Diel6S_1000h metaG (SPAdes) (version 2) | ecosystem: Environmental > Aquatic > Freshwater > Lake ... | reverse complement strand
CCCTTCCTTCGGGAGGACGCCCTTCCTTCGGGAGGACGCCGAAGGACGCCGAAGGACGCCGAAGGACGCCGAAGGACGCCGAAGGACGCCGAAGGACGCCGAAGGACGCCGAAGGACGCCGAAGGACGCCGAAGGAAGCCAAAGGAAGCCGAGCTTCTATCAGAAAGCCGCCACCCCGCCAGAGGTGAAGCTTCCCGAAGGAAGCCGAAGGACGTGCTTTTTTCAAAACAAGTTCGCTTCCTCCCGAAGGACGCCCTTCCTTCGGGAGGACGCCGAAGGACGCCCTTCCTTCGGGAGGACGCCGAAGGACGCCCTTCCTTCGGGAGGACGCCCTTCCTTCGGGAGGACGCCGAAGGACGCCCTTCCTTCGGGAGGAAGCCGAAGGACGTGCTTTTTTCAAAACAAGTTCAGTAAGCCGCCACCCCGCCAGAGGTGAAGCTTCCCGAAGGAAGCCGAAGGAAGCGAAACAAGTTCGCTTCCTTCGGAAAGCCGCCAGAAGTGAAGGTTCTTTCAGAAAGACGAGCTTCTTTCAGAAAGCCGCCAGAGGTGAAGCTTCCCGAAGGACGTTGAGAAAGCCGCCAGAGTTGAAGCTTTCCGAAGGAAGCCGCCAGAGGTGAAGCTTCCCGAAGGACGTTTAGAAAGCCGAAGGACGCGCTTTTTTCAAAACAAGTTTCACCTATGGCGCTTCCTTCGGAAAGCCGCCAGAGGTGAAGCTTCCCGAAGGAAGCGAAGGACGCCCATCCTTCGGGAGGAAGCCGAGCTTCTTTCAGAAACAAGTTCGCTTCCTTCGGAAAGCCGCCAGAGGTGAAGCTTCTTTCAGAAAGGACGCCCTTTCTGAAAGAAGCTCAGGAGGACGCCCTTTCTGAAAGAAGCTCAGGAGGACGCCCTTTCTGAAAGAAGCTCAGGAGGACGCGCTTCCTTCGGAAGACGCGCTTCCCGAAGGACGTGCTTTTTTCAAAACAAGTTCAAAGGACGCGCTTCCCGAAGGACGTGCTTTTTTCAAAACAAGTACAAAGGACGCGCTTCCTTCGGGGCACGCCCTTTCTGAAAGAAGCTCAGGAGGACGCACTTCCTTCGGGAGGTAGAAGAAGGACGCCCTTCATTCGGAGGACGCGGGATTCTTCCCTTCCTTCGGGAGGACGCACGTCCCCCGAAGGAAGCGGGGAACGGAGGGAGGACTGACGTTCATGATAGCGTAGCACGCATTGACCGCGATTCTTTGGAAAGCAGATCGTAGATGCAGGTGATGGAAATCTACGAACAAGTGTACAATCCTCGATTGCATTACACTTGATCAAGTGTCATACAGCGTAGTTTACATCCAGTAAGCTCTGCTTGGCTTCGCTATGCGGAGCAGAAACTGGATGTGTACACATTCTTGGAAGGCGCAGCCGCTGGCAAGTTCGAGGAATACCACCCCCTACGGGCACCCTACGGGAGTTCGAGATCGCCATGTCTTAACTAAGCTCTGCTTCGCGCCAGAGGTGAAGCTACGCGAGCGTAAGGACGGATGGCCAAAAGTGAAGCTACGCACCTTATGCTTATTGATGGTGATAGAAGATCACCATGAAGAGTGCGACGCTGTGCTCACGTTCAATTCGGGTTTGCACTCTCCGATTGCCAGCACGTAGACCACGGAAAGCATAGTAGCGAGGTGTATGCCAACGAAACGCTATAACAAGAAGGGACTAGCAGAGCCGCCCATTCTTAGTAAAAACTGGTCAAGTTGATGTTCGACTCTTATATTGGTTGGAGCTACGAAAGACTTTACGGAAATGAGCACGTCAATCAGGAGACGCTGCCGGCATATTTCACCGACTTTTTTCAGAGACGGGTGCATGCTCTCTGAAAGGCAAGCTATCTGAAAGAAGGCCGTCGGGAGTCGAGTCGGATACCTGCAGGAACCAACGTTGCCTGTAAGTGAACGTGATACTTGAATGTAACGGAGCTATACAACGTATTTGCTTCTTTCAAGTGCGGCTCCGCCGACGTAGTATGTGTAATCGAGGGTGATCGAATTTCACCAGCTACAAGAAGCGATCTTGGCACACCCTAGCACGTCACAACCAACTAGTTGCGAACACTCTGAGTTGCACTGTATCTGAAAGGCGTTGGAGGGTGTGCCGACGGCAGGACGTAATCCCGCCGGAAAGGGACCGATAAACTTCCAAGAGACGACCGTAATTCATAGACCAGATGTGAATCCTTCGTACCGTGCCAAAGGACGGGTGAACTTGGTACAGGTAAGGCGTCTCTTGGATGGTCAACTTTGGGGGCAATCTTCACTTCCTTCGGAAAGTCACTTCCTTCGGAAAGAGAGGTTCGAAACGGAGCTTATATTTTTTTTTAGGCGCGTATCGAGGAATTCTCCAAGTATAGGTAACGAGGTGCAATGGCACGTACGTGGTACGGCTACACCCCAGAAACCCTAACTGATAATCTAAGAGGATGGTCAAAGTGCACGACCCTATTCGCTCCGAGAGCGGACAAGAACTAAGAGCTAGCGGTCAATTATTGGGGTCAGGTCATGCCTGCCCTCTAAAACTGATCATGACAGTTACCCGTCAATCAGCTCCCTTGAGTTACTTAATACTGAGCAGAAGTGGGAGGTGCATGACGCGGCTTGCCCTCCCATAGTCCAACCCAAAGGTCACCTGCATGGTCGAATGTCAGGGGGCATTAGCCACCGCGAGTCGGGTAGGCGGCATTGCACACGCACAGACTGTGTGGGGACCAAAAGCCAATCTGCATGTAGGTGGGTAGGGTTTATAAATCCGGCGTGCCAATCGAGGTGGTGTTCTGGGCATAGTGTAACTTGCTTTCTTTTTAGCGCAGAGGCCATAGCCAGCGTTCCACTGACGCTTGCGTAGCTTAACCTCTGGCGCGAAGCAGAGCTTAGTTTCTTGAGCTTTCATTGTATAAGTGCGCGTACTTGGATATCCACGTGGAGGTAAAGTTGCAGTAAGTGGTGGACCAACACATTGAGTACATTGCAGCCTGCAACCGCGCACGTCGCAAACCTTAGGCTTTAACGCAGGTAGGACTGATAGATCTTGGTTAGGTTGTCGTAGGGTCCGACGTTGTGATTCACCAGGAACTCCTTGGTTAGCCCGGTGATTTCGGCATTGGACACGAACGAAATAGTTTTGGATCCGAGTGAGATCTGTACGTCTTTACCATACGTTGCTATAGTGCGGTGCAGAGACCTCAGCTTGTGTTTATTCATCAGGGTGTAGAGAAGGGAATATTTTATCTGGTACGCAATAATCGATTTGAGTGTGTTGAGGTTATCGGCGCACCTGTAGAATGACATGAGTCCCCTCGCCAGGTCCCGGTAGTAGCTGATGATCATACCGTCATCCGCTATAAGGATGTTGTTCTTGGACTGGGGGTGGTTTTTTCCATTAATGAGTCCAGCTTCCTGAAGTTTGCGGTAGACTACTGGAGTGTTCATGTTGATTTGCGGGGGTAGTGCGTACCTGATGCCATCCGTCTCCTGGGTATTGGCCCGGGCGATGGTACCTTGGTCATCGATAAGGGTTACCTCGGTAGAGTCCTTGGTTTGATCGTAAAGGTCTAGGACGGCCACTCGCAGACAAGCAATACCAACCCATCTAGCATTCTTTCTGGCCGTGATACCGTCGAGTTCCCCCAGCGCTTTTTGGGAGAGCGCGAGGTTTGGAGGGTAATACGTAATACGCACATACTCCGGCAGCTTTAGCTTACTCCACCTTAGGCCTTTGCATCCCTCATACCCCAAACTCAGGAGGAGGTCGGAAAGTCGGTCCGTTACCTCCACGCAGGTTATGGGCCGTTTGCGAGGTTCTGAATCGGAGGTCTCGCCTTCGGCTCGCTCGGAGTTGTGCAGGGATTTCTGCCACTCCAGTAGGAATTCTCGGAGCTTGGGTTGTTGAGACACGTCGGAAACCTCGAGTAGGCTATGGGTGAGTTCCCTGTAGATGTTACGCTCTGTGGATCCCCAGAGCTGTTGGTCCACCAGCGCGTCGATCGCCTGAGTTAAACCCCCCGCATACTCCCTCACCTTCCCCTCGTTCTCTGCGAGTCTGTGTTGCGCTCTTAGGTTCTCGATGACACTAGAGCGGAATCCCTTTTCTCTCCTGATCTCATGCTGGAGTACTCGGTTTAAAACCCGCGTTTTTTTACGTCGTAGTGATTCCTGGTGTCGTGACTTGCGACAAGGCAACCGGCCTGGGGGTACGTTGTGAATCAGCATCCCTAGGAAGTTGACCTTGTCTGAGTATGTGTCTGTGATCGAAGATTTCTCTACGTTGACGTTCAAGTGCAGATTTGACTTGAGGAAAAACTCTACTTGTCTCAGGATCTTTTTTGCGAGCGCCTTACTGCCTCGGACCCCGATGACGAAGTCGTCCGCGTACCTAACGTACTTTACCCAGCTCTTGGAGTCGTCAGGCAGGCTGTAGCGTAGCCCTAGTTTGTGCGCTTCCTTTCTTTTCTGGCGGAGGACGTCTGCACGTCTTGTTGCGCTCAGGCGTTTCTGACCTGGGGTGAGTTGCATGAGCGCCACATACTCTGGGTTGAGCCGGGTATGGACTATCCCTACCGAGTACTTGTCTATGATTTCTTTTTCCACGTAGCGGTCCAATTCGTTGAAGTAGATGTTGCATAGTAGTGGGGAGAGTACAACACCATGGGGCACACCGGTGTCCGAGTCTACAAACCCATTGATAGCGGCTATGCGGAACTTGAGCATCCGTCCTATAAGGTCGAGCAAACGCCGGTCCTTAATCTTTGCCTGGATTATGCTGAGCAGTCGGTCCCGGTTTATGCGGTCAAATGCATTTTCTATATCGCATTTTATATACCAGGGAATCGATTGCCACCGTTGCTTGATAACCTTCAGCGCAGTATGGCAGCTGCGGTCAGGTCGGAAGCCATGGGAGTGGGTAGAAAAGTAGTCCTCCTTCCTTTCGTATATTTCTTCCAGCACGAGTTGCACTGCTTTTTGTACGATTTTATCTCGTGGGTTGACAATTGTAAGGGGTCTAGTCTGCCCCGGGTTTTGGGCTTGAGGTATTTCCACCCGGCGCGCTACTTCAAATTCGTAAGTCCCCTTTCGGAGTTTTTCTGCAGCTTCGTTGAACCAGCTGGAGGATATTCCCTCTAATGTTTCTTTGCTAGTAGCTGGGGTGAGGTTACCTGCGCGGTTACTTATACGCGAGTATGCCAGTTTTAGGAATGCTGGGTTGCTCAGAAACTTTTCGGTTATATTGATGTACATGCCGTCTTCTGCTCTGGTAATATCTGACAGTTTGGGAGGTTGTTCGCTACTCCAGACGCTCGAAGGTACTGATGCCGGGGGCGAACCTGTCCCTCCTTCTGTACAGGTTTCATCAAGCTTGACCGCGTACCCCACATGCTCCACTATAGACTTATCTTCCAGAGCCAAGGTCCCGGAGTACTCTGGCGACTCTTGGTTGTTGGTGCTATATTGGCGCATAGTGTGGGCCCTAGGTCTCTCCACCCAGTGACCACCTCGTAGGAATGTGGTCACCAGGCTTGCGGGGATAGATCCGAATCGGCGTGCGGACTGACTGGTGGGGTCCTGCTTATGCTCGCATACACATACTACGTCGGCGGAGCCGCACTTGAAAGAAGCATATACGTTGTATACACATACTACGTCGGCGGAGCCGCGCCATGTCTTTTTACAAAGCACGTCCTTCCTTCGGAAGCAGAGCTTACCCAAAGACGGGTGTCCTTGGGAAAACGCAGGTTCCAGTGGCTTGGCGCCCTCGCACCAAGTTTCAGTCCACGTGAGTTGGGGGTTCCCCCAGGCTTCCAGACCAAGAACCTTAGTCTGTACTGGTTGGTGTAGGCTGTTAACCTTGCTTGAGGACGGGGAATCAGTTTTCAATCGGCGAAAAAATTTACTGGCATCCGTCCGTAAGTCACTCCAGTATGATTGGTGCGGGCCTTGCCACCAAACCCTTGTATTAAAAGGTCCACCTTTGTAGGGTTCGTTATACTGAACCGCCAACTCTCTAGTGACCATAGCGCTTCGATGTGTGGACCCTTTAGCTAATCCGTCACATCCTATGTCCACATTCTCTATAGATTCCTTAAGAGACCGATCGCGATCCTCCTCCGCGCACTCACCAAATACTAAATCACAGGTCCCTATATTGGCAACAACATCCGCTAACATATGACCTTTCGACATAAAGTCTAATCCTTGCAAATGTAAAAAACCCGGAGCTTTGATTTTACAACGATATGGCGTTGTTGTTTTAGATTGACTGCCACGATACCGACGACTGCCCATTGTGTTGACACCTTCAATCTTGATAGATGGGCTATCCGATCTGGCGATCGAAGATGGACTCGTAGGGGCCGCTGAATGAGTATCACTCCCAGAAGTGGCCTTCCTTCTTGCCCACTCGCCTGAACGTATCGTAGACTCGGTATTGTGTTTCCAGGTCCGACTCAACGCGTCCCAGTTAGACAACGTATTTGCATACGTAGTCTGTGTAGTTGCATCTAACGTCAACTCCTGTGCTGCTGGATCCAAGTTAGGCGCCGCTTGCGGTGGTATACCTTGGTTACTAGAGCATAAAAATATACCAAACTCACCTTTAGGCGCCTCTACAGCTTTATATGTTAACCCCTCGTTCAATGCCAAACCTTGACTGTAATACTTAAAATGATTTATCAACGCTTCCATTTTGGTTTTTAATTGACCCCGTGTAGGCGGAGTAAACTTTTGATCTTTAGCCATTGAGCCTCCTCTCTGTATGAATTCGCTCGCATCCGTTACTCCCTCCTCCCGTTGGTGGTACTCTACACTGTATACTTCCTCTGGCCTTTGTCGGGGTGTGCCCTTGGCTTCGAAGAACGCGCTCTCTCTGCAAGACGTTCGTCCTCCCGAAGGAATGGCGTCTTTCTGCACACTGCGGGGAGATGTGTAATCTTGAGTGTTTACCTCCTTCCCTCTTATACTACGTATTTGCTTACGTAGTATGTGTTCCCCCCCGCCTATGGGGTGCCGCAGCTCTCGCGCTCCTGCTACACTCCCGCCTTCCTTTCCAAATGGCATAGAGGTAAGCCCTTGGCTTGGCGCGCGTTCATAACCCTGCAGTTGTGGTTGTACCGCGTCCAGGGCCAATACGTCCAAACATTGTTCCATTATACGTAAAGATTGTCGCATCTCTTCTAACCTAATTCTATAACGCCCATAACAATCACCCGTTTTGCCCACTGCAATGGCAAAGTGCAATGAACTATAGGCACCATAACTTTGTGTTTTTCGCAAATCCCAAGGAATACCTGAGCCTCGCACCATTACCCCACTAAACCCCCAATCCAGTGCTTCCGCTTTGGTAACCATTCCTATACCTTCTACACGGGAACGCCATATGCGGTTTCCAGTAAGCACTTGCTCCAATTCGTCGATACGCGATGCAAACTGTACAGCAAAATCATAAATATCATCTAACAATCCTCTGTACACACCCAACCGCCTTGCTTTGACTGGGTGGGTTTGCACGGCACCCCTAACCCCTGTGGGGGTGTAATTGATCTCCGAACTGGCAAGTGAAGATCCATTATTCAAAACCCCACCGGGAGCCTCGGTTGGCTCACCCCCAACTGGGGTGCGAGCACCCTCCCCAAATGATAATAGCTCGCTAGGCACGGCAAAAGACATGTCAGATACTCGCTGGGCTGGGTCAACAACTGCACTGTTGTCTTTCGTACTAACATAAAATCCTCCCGGCAAATCGCGAGCCACCCCACCAGGACGTATGTACGCGGCATGCAATCTTGCTCCAGATACCTGCTCATAAAACATTAACAGTTTTTCCCGTTCTTCAAACGCCCATAAGAATGGTGTAAGTGCACCCAAATCAAGAGCATGCGTTGTAATTGCAAGCAAATGATTCATAATACGGGTAATTTCGTCAAACAACACACGAATGTATTGTGCACGCTTTGGTATTGTTTGGTTCCACAAGCTTTCCACGGCTAAACAATAACCATGCTCCTGACACATCATAGATACATAATCTAATCGGTCTAAATAAGGTAAGCACTGCAGATAAGTTTTATGCTCCATTAACTTTTCAGTACCCCTATGCAATAATCCAATATGCGGATCTGCTTTTACTACATATTCCCCATCTAACTCAAGCAAAAGCCTCAACACTCCGTGCGCTGCCGGATGCTGAGGTCCAAAATTTATTATCATGGTCTTTTTTTGGGTCATAGCCCTATCTCGATACAGTTGACTCCAACGGACGCACTCGCTTCCCGTAGTACGTGCGTCCTCCCTAAGGAAGGTAAAAAGCTAAACTTGTTCCTTCGGGAAGCTCTCTTCCTTCGGAAATCCGCCATAGCTACACATACTACGTCGGCGGTGCCGCACTTGAAAGAAGCAAATACGTTGTCTAACCTTAGGTTACCCCTCACGCTCCGATCGGAGTAAGGTTACGCGTATCCTTCCTCCGTCCCCCTCCGACCCCCGAAGGACGTACTTCTTGAAGAGGGTCGGAGCGGTACGGTTAACCTCTGATTACCTTTGGCGTCTATCAGATAGCACGCAGTAATTGAACTACATAAAGCACCCAGATGTTATGCGGTTATTTAGCTACGCAACTAACGGCAGTCCTTCGGTAAAGAAAGACATTGCACCTCCCTGTCTTTTTTGCGTTGATGGTGATCAAAGCTCACCATCACCGACGATGAGTTTCACCACAATTTACCACCGATTATACAACGTATTTGCTTCTTTCAAGTACGGCTCCGCCGACGTAGTATGTGTAGTCGCATGTGATAACAACACAGTACAATACCAGCACTACGCTCGAGTTTGTAGCTGAAAGCCGGACGTTACCCGCTTTATGCGAATAACAAGCTTCTTTCAGAAAGCACTGCGTTCGTACGGGCTTCGAAGACGTTCGTCCGTTGGAGATATTCCAAAGTACGACGTCTACTCGGCGTGCTGATATTCACCCAATACCACCATAATCAACGATGATGGACATACCCGGTGCTTCGCCTCCGTGTACGTTAGCACGCTGAAAACGTACGTCTATAGTATGGTCCCCAAAGCCGACCCTCGTACATTGACCCATAAATACAACCTACGCCTGATGTGGCGCTCGCACAGGTAACTCTGTAAACACTTCCCCACTTGGTCATATGCGAGTGGTTACCGTCATATACGCCAAAGTCAACGATGCAGTCATTGACTGCGCAAAAGGTGGCAGTCATTTGTGTAGTTACTTGCATACCTTAACAAAGAGAACTAACTTCAACGCACGCACTCTCTTTCTGAACTTGTTTCTGAACGTCCTTCGGGAAGCTTCACCTCTGGCGGCTTTCCGAAGGAAGCGAACTTGTTTTGAAAAAAGCGCGTCCTCCCGAAGGAAGGGCGTCCTCCCGAAGGAAGGGCGTCCTTCGGGAAGCTTCACCTCTGGCGGCTTCCTTCGGGAAGCTTCACCTCTGGCGCTTCCCGAAGGTAGGGAACAAGTTCGGTTTCCTTCGGAAATACGCAACTGCCAAGGACTACCTCCGTTCCTATTCAAGACGTACGTTCCCCGCTTCCCGAAGGAAGCGAAGGACGCCCTTCCCGAAGGAAGCGAACTTCTTTCAGAAAGCTCAAGAGGACGCCCTTCCCGAAGGAAGGGAAGAAGCCCGAAGAAAGCGCATCAATGAAGGTTATCCAAGATCACCATTCAAGAGTTCATCATAAGTTAGCTCGCCCTCCTAGCTGCTTCCCGAAGGAAGGGAGCACTGCGTGCGTACCAGAGGTGGGGGAGTGGCAAAGCCAATCCCCACCACAGATTACCCTTCCCTCTTCGTCCCTCTCCGCCCCCCTCCGACCTTCGGGGGACGGAGTGCGCAGCAGCTAGGTGTAAGGTTACGCGTGGATGGTGAACAAAGATCACCATCAAGGCGCCCAGTGGTAAGCTTCACCTCTGGTGAAAAAAAGACATGGCGAGCTCGCACTCCCGTCGGGAGCCCGTAGGGAGCCCGTAGGGAGCCCGTAGGGAGCCCGTAGGGGGTGGTATTCCTCGAATTTGACAGAGGCTGCGCCTTCGAAGAATGTGTACACAGACTGCGTAGGTCACCATCATCTTCGATGCTGTCAAATAGGATCAAGTGTAAGCTCTGCGTCGCGATCGTAAATACGGTGTATGCCACTTGATCGTAGCTTGCCATCACCAGCAACTACGCTCTGCTTTCCAAAGCACCGCGCAGCGTAAGTTCAATGCGTGCTCTCTTTCCGAAGGAAGCGCCAGAGGTTCCCGAAGGAAGCAACTTTTTTCTGAACGTCCTTCGGGAAGCTTCACCTCTGGCGGCTTCCTCCCGAAGGAAGGGCGTCCTTCGGCTTCCTCCCGAAGGAAGGGCGTCCTTCGCTTCCTTCGGAAAGCGCCAGAGGTGAAACTTGTTTCATCAAGCCCGCCAGAGGTGAAGCTTCTTCCCTTACTTTGGGAGGACGCACGTCCCCCAGCGCGTCCTTCTTCTTTCTGAACTTCTTACAAAAAGCTACACCTCTGGCGGCTTTCCGAAGGAAGCGAACTTGTTCCCTTCCTTCGGGAGGACGCACGTCCTTCGGGAAGCTTCACCTCTGGCGGCTTCCTTCGGAAAGACGCGCGTATCTTCTGGTAACTTATGGGTGCTTTCTGTAAGAATGCCGTGTTTCCGAAGGAAGAGAGTGCGTCCTCCCGAAGGAAGGGAGTCAAACCGCGCTCAGCCATACGGAGTTTGGCTACGCTTCTCCATTGGAAAGCACCCGATCTAGGAAGCCTTAGGGGACCATCCAAGCGACGGAGGTAGGCTAGGCGTAACCTCATTGTATAGCACCGGCATCATACGCGACGCAGATCGTCATCTTGGCTCAGCACGGCTGCGGCCTGCCGTAGGACGCCCAAGGACGCTATAAACTGCCCAAGGACGGACATGCTCGGAACGACGTACGTCCTTGGGAAAGGAAGGCACGCCTCCCTCCGGATTGACCTTCATCGGATATGATGGGTGATGGTGATCAAAGATCACCATCAACAAAAAAAAGACATAACGTAGCTATGACTGTCTGTCCCGAAGGCCGAACGTTCGTAGCGGAGCTACAGAGAGCGGGGCATTCGTAAAGCACGCCATAGGTTAACCCGAGCATCATCTTCGATGCTGGTACGAGCAAAATGAACGGATACACACCAGCATACGCTCATGCTTCACAAAGGAAAGAGTATGGGAGGTTACCCCCGCAGGGTCGGTGAAACTAAGCTCTGCTTCGCGCCAGAGGTGAAGCTACGCGAGCGTAACCACGAAGTGATGGGGTGTACTAAGCATCCTAAAACGAGGCCGTTGCTCAGGCGTTATGAAAAACGGCGTAGCCTTTGGTTACCTCTGTGTGCGTGCACTACTTGCGTAACCGCAGTGAACGAAGTGAACTTAGTTCAGAAAAAAGGCTTTGACTCTAGGTGCGCAAAGAAAAGAGGCGTATCTTAGAAACCAGGCCCCTTTACATTTGGGTTAAGTGAAACATGACCCCACAGCGAAACCTAAGGCGTAAGGTACTAAGCACTTGACTTGAAGCTCAGCTGAAAGCGTAATCAGATCCTTGTATCGCTTTTGATTTTTTCTTTCGTTAATACAGCGTATTTGACATCCAGTAAGCTCTGATTCGCTTCGCTATGCGGAGCATAAACTGGATGTGTAGTTCACTTTATGCGTGCTTTCTGAAAGAAGGCCGTCTTTCCGAAGGAAAAGCGTGCTGGTGCTCCGCACCTTAGGCTTCTTGATCTTAGGCTGCGCGATCCTTTGGAAAGCAGACCGTCGATCTGCTTTCCAAAGGAGGGCGATCAATAAACCCAGAGGTTTCTGAAAGACGCTCTTCCTTCGGAAAGACGCTCGCTCCCCAAAAGGTAAGCGCTCGCACTCCCGTAGGTAGCCCGTAGGGGGTGGTATTCCTCGAAGTTGCCAGCGGCTGCGCCTTCGAAGATTGTGTAAACATACTGCGTAGGTCACCATCATCTTCGATGATGTACAATAACAATACGCTGTATGACACTTGATCTACGATTGCCATCACCATCATCTACGATATGCTATCCAAAGTACCGCGCAGCATAAGGTATATGCGTGCTCTCTTTCCGAAGGAAGCGCCAGAGGTGAAGCTTCTTCCCTTCCTTCGGAAAGCTTCACCTCTGGCGGCTTCCTCGCTGCTGCGCACTCCGTTCAAAACGTACGTTACCCGCATTCCGAAGGAAGGGAAGAAGCTTCACCTCTGGCGGGGGACGCGCTTCCCGAAGGAAGGGAAAAAGCTCGGGGGAAGGCCGTCCTTCTTCTTTCTTAAAGAAGCTTCACCTCTGGCGGCTTTCCGAAGGAAGCGCCAGAGGTTCAACTTGTAACTTCGGCGTCCTTAGGGAAGCTTCACCTCTGGCAGCGTCCTTCGGAAAGACGCGCGTATCCTCTGGTAACCTATGGATGCTTGATGAAAGAAGGCCGTATTTCCGAAGGAAGCACCAGTGGTGAAGCTTCTTCCCTTCCTTCGGAAAGAGAGTGCGTCCGTTGGAGTCTACCCTCTCTCTCTTTCCGAAGGAAGCGTACTTGTTTTGAAAAAAGCACGTCCTTCGGAAAGCTGGGGAAGACGGAGTAAGAATACGCCGTCTTGAAGAAAGCACCCAGTGACGTGCACGTCCGCGCTTCCTTCGGGGCACGGACGTAATTGAACTTAGTGAACTACGAGTTTACTCTGGTAACCTCTGGTGTCCTATGGATGCTTTCTAAAAGAAGGCAGTCTTTCCGAAGGAAGAGCGTGCTGGTGCTACGCACCTTATGCACCTTGCAAGACGGACTTGTTTCAGAAAGGATTCGCGCGTCTTTCCGAAGGAAGCCGCGCTTCCCGAAGGAAGGGAATAAGTTCGCTTCCTTCGGAAAGCTTCACCTCTGGCGGCTTCCTTCGGAAAGACGCCATTGGAGACCCATCCATCTCCGCCCCCCGCAGCCTTCGGGCTTCTTCCCTTCCTTCGGGAAAGGCGACCTTCGCTTCCTTCGGAAAGCGGGTAACGGTGTACGGTTACGCGTGATGGCAATCTAGGAGTGCCACCATCAAATGAATTGACCCTCTGCGTAAATGAGGGTGATGCTTATCTTTGATCACCATCCACGCGCACGTGAACGTCTGCACTCTTCATGGTGATCGAAGATCACCATCAAGTAGCACACGCGCTCTCTTTCCGCCAGAGGTGAAGCTTTCCGAAGGACGCGAAAGAAGTACAGAAAGCGCCAGAGGTTCCCGAAGGAAGCAACTTTTTTCTGAACGTCCTTCGGGAAGCTTCACCTCTGGCGGCTTTCCGAAGGAAGCGAACGTCCTTCGGGAAGCTTCACCTCTGGCGGCTTTCCGAAGGAAGCGAACTTGTTTCCGTCCTTCGGCTTCCTCCCGAAGGAAGGGCGTCCTTCGCTTCCTTCGGGAAGCTTCACCTCTGGCGGGGTGGCGCATCCTTCGGAAAGGTTCACCTCTGGCGGGGTGGCGGCTTTCCGAAGGAAGCCGAAGGAAGCGAACTTGTTTTGAAAAAAGCGCGTCCTTCGGCTTTCTGAACTTGTTTCCGTCCTTCGGCTTCCTCCCGAAGGAAGGGCGTCCTTCGCTTCCTTCGGGAAGCTTCACCTCTGGCGGGGTGGCGGCTTTCCGAAGGACGCCGAAGGACGCCCTTCCTTCGGGAGGAAGCAAACTTGTTTTGAAAAAAGCACGTCCTTCGGCTTCCTCCCGAAGGAAGGGCGTCCTTCGCTTCCTCCCGAAGGAAGGGCGTCCTTCGCTTCCTTCGGGAAGCTTCACCTCTGGCGGGGTGGCGGCTTTCCGAAGGAAGCGAACTTGTTTCGCTTCCTTCGGCTTCCTTCGGAAAGCTTCACCTCTGGCGCTTCCTTCGGAAAGCTTCACCTCTGGCGGCTTTCTGTAACAAGCTGAACTTGTTTCTGAACGTCCTTCGGAAAGCTTCACCTCTGGCGGCTTTCCGAAGGAAGCGAACGTCCTTCGGGAAGCTTCACCTCTGGCGGCTTTCTGAAAGAAGCTCGCTTCCTTCGGAAAGCTTCACCTCTGGCGGCTTTCCGAAGGAAGGGAAGAAGCTTCACCTCTGGCGGCTTTCTGAAAGAAGCTCGGGAAGACGGACTTGTTTCAGAAAGGAGGACACCGGTCCCCTCCGTCCTTCGGGTGGACTGCGGGGGTCGGCTTACCTCTAAGGATGCGCTTCCTTCGAATAACGGAGGTATTCCATGGCAGTTGCGTGGTGCAAAAAGCACGCAGTGACACCAATGGACGCACTCTTTTCCTTAGGGAGGACGCAACTGCTAAGGCATACCTGCGTTATTCGAAGGAAGCGCATTCATGATGGTGATCCAAGATCACCATTCAAGAGGTTACCAGAGGTTCCCCTTCCCTCTGAAAGACGTCCGTCCCCCGCTTTCCGCCAGAGGTGAAGCTTCCCGAAGGAAGCGAAGGACGCCCTTCCTTCGGGAGGAAGCCGAAGGACGCCCTTCCTTCGGGAGGAAGCCGCCAGAGGTTAAGCTTCCCGAAGGACGTTCAGAAAAAAGTTGCTTCCTTCGGGAACCTCTGGCGCTTCCTTCGGAAAGCCGCCACCCCGCCAGAGGTGAAGCTTTCCGAAGGAAGCCGAAGGAAGCCGAAGGAAGCGAAACAAGTTCAGAAAGCCGAAGGAATCGCCAGAGGTGAAGCATCTTCCCTTCCTTCGGGAGGACGCACGTCCTCCTGAGCTTCTTTCAGAAAGGGCGTCCTTCGCTTCCTTCGCTTCCTTCGGAAAGCGCTAGAGGTGAAGCTTCCCGAAGGAAGCGAAACAAGTTCAGAAAGCGAAGGAAGCGAGCTTCCCGAAGGAAGCGAAACAAGTTCAGAAAGCGAAGGACGCCCTTCCCGAAGGAAACAAAGAAGCTCGGGGAACGGAGGAAGGTTACGCGTGATGGCAATCGAGGATTGCCATCATCATCATCACCAACATATACCAACAGCTACGAGGATGGTCAGCACCCATAGGATACCAGAGGTTAGCTCGCCATCCTAGCTGCTACCCGCTTTCTGTACTTCTTTCAGAAAGCGGGGGAATGCACTCCTTTCGACGAAGGAAGGGAGAGCTCGCCTTCTTCCCGAAGCAAGGGAGCACTGCGTGCGTACCTGAGGATACGCCGTCTTGAATAAAGCACGCTATGACTCCAACGGACGCACACTCTACCTTAGGCTTCCTTCGGGAACAAGCAACAGACCTGGAATACCTCCGTCCCACGCGGGCTTGATGTAACACGTTCGCTTCCTCCCGAAGGAAGGGCGTCCTCCTGAGCTTATTTCAGAAAGGGCGTCCTCCCGCCAGAGGTGAAGCTTTCCGAAGGAAGCCGAAGGAAGCCGAAGGAAGCCGAAGGAAGCCGAAGGAAGCCGAAGGAAGCCGAAGGAAGCCGAAGGAAGCCCAGCTTCTTTCAGAAAGCCGCCAGAGGTGAAGCTTCCCGAAGGACGTTCGCTTCCTTCGGAAAGCCGCCAGAGGTGAAGCTTCTTTCAGAAAGCCGAAGCACGCGATTTTTTCAAAACAAGTTCGCTTCCCGAAGGAAGGGAAGAAGCTTCACCTCTGGCGGTAAGGGCGTCCTTCGCTTTATGAACTTGTTTCGCTTCCTTCGGAAAGCGGGGAACCGAGTAAGGTTACGCGTGAAGGCAATCGAGGATTGCCATCATCAAGTGAGCTGCCGTCCAATGCAGAGATAGGGTAATATTCGAGTAACGAAAAAAAGACATAGCGTAGAGATGTCTTTCTGTGCCGAAGGAATGACTCCGAAGGAAGCGCGTGCACACAGTGAAAAGCAACCCCTACACACCCGCAGGGGGTGTGTACGGGGGTGGAGGAGCGACTATCAAAGAGAAATACATCAAAGAATCCAACGATTTTTTTTCTCTTAGCGAGAAGGTGGCCGCTTAAACTGTTGACTGTTGTAAGGTAGTTTAGGAGTTAACGTTACTTGATCTGATACCAACAGTGACATATACACAGAAGTTCGTCCGTCTTTCGACCCACGACCACGCCTCGTATTGACCATCAAAGTAGATGAGGGTGATGGCAATCTACCATTGCCAGCAACGTTCACGTTGTGATCCGTAACTGAACTAAACGAAGTATCGACGAACGGAATACCACCTATAACTCGAGCATCAACAGAAGACACAGTTCCAGTCTGTTCACGATCGGTCGACCACGTATCACGGATTTCTCTACCTAATCGTTGCAATTTAGTCGTAGACCGCAGTATCCGAAGCAGTTGTGAGGACAATAGCGACATATTTGGGGCATGTCCTCCTTGATAAATAATACGCACATAGCTGCGGCTTGCGTACGTACCATGTGTTCGATTGGACTCCAACGCGGTTGTAATTCTGCTCCGATCTGCGGCTTTATCCGACGCTCGCTTCTTCGAAGCACGCGAAGCTTTCGGTAATTGACCTGAGATTGTTGCACTTGTTGAGCTGCGAACAGTTGAAAGCGACTGCACCCGATATGTCGCGCGGCGCTCATTAAATGCAAGGCGTAATATATGTTTAAGTTGACTGTAATCAGGTAGAATAGCGTGAGCTACGTCTATCATATACGCACACACGATCTTGGAGCGTACGTCAAGCCGATCTCGATCTCCCGAGCGCAGGTCACGACCACCTGTATACAACGTATTTGCAGACGTAGTATGTGTAGTCTCAAAAAAATTATGTACACTTTCACTCCCAGAGGTGTCAGCGAATCGAAGCAGCCGAGCTTTGCACTGGGCGGTTGCTGCGATCGCGTTTCGACTATAATGTGCCAATTCCCGGGCGTGCCCCCTGTATTCTGTAGACTGTCCCTCGGTTTCTGATTGTGAAGTTGAACTCTGACTAAGATCGTTGGGTGTAGTACACCTATCCGAAGGGCTGCTTGTGTGTATTGCAGTAGCAGAAAACCCCAAAACTGAACCATCAACACCACCAAGCATCAGAGGAGTTGAATTACGCAATGCAGGCGTATACAAGAGATGCGCAGAGTGACCAGGATCGTTTAAACCATCCGAGCTGAGCGAATTTGGTACACAAAGGCTAACCGTGCTTGAAGTTGGAAGCATATGATCTAAAGCAGAATTAACGTGTAGATTGTGCAATTGGAAAACGCTTGATTGGGCAGGTGTTGCCCGGTCAGGCACCCGAAACCTTTGGCTAGGTGTGAGCACACCACGTGCATCTGAAACAACGCGTTGCGCTAGCCAAGACATAACCCAAGGTTGTGAATGTTGACGACTTTTTTTGCGACGGCCAAACGAACAACCCGCACTTGATTTAAGTATTAAGCGACCCAGACCATTGTGTACTGAAAAAAACACATTTTTGTTTGGTTTTTTTCTAATTACAAATAACATGACTTGTGGAAAATAACGGCGCCAAGCAGCTAACCATAATTTGGCTGCATATAAGGGTTGAATTTGTCCTGTGGGTCTTCGAAAACAACCCAAATGTTTTAACGAATTACTTCCAGTAATGGCCTGAACTGCATTCATACTAACAGGGTTATACCACGTATTTGCTTCTTTCAAGTGCGGCTCCGCCGACGTAGTATGTGTAGTGCACCCAAATATATGACTCATAAAAGGCAAACGTCGACGCGTGCGTTCTAGTACTAGACTGATAGCCGAACAACTTTGCGCTGAGCTGCCTGCCTCACCAACCTTTGATTGTCCTGTTGCACTTGAACCAAACCTAACCGCATTTGGGACCACATTACACATACTTGGAAGGCGCAGCCGCTGGCCACTTGTTTCCGAAGGTCGGACGTTCACGTCGTGAACGTAAGTGAACTTGGTATGGGGAGTACACTCCGGCCGTTCTGTAGTACCCCGACGGCCTGAGTACACATCCAGTTTACTGGATGTCAAATACGCAGTATCGGGGTGTGCACCCTCGTTGGGGGCACTCACCGGAATTGAACTCAATAACTGCACTACACCGCAGCCTTCCTTTGTCGAGGACTGCACTTGGCTTCGAAGAACGCGCGCGCTCGGAAACAGGTCCGTCCTAAGGCAACGCTGTGGGTGGGTGTGTAGGTGGTCAGACTCTAGCGCAGGTTCACCTACTATATTGCCAACCAAATTACGGGACCTAACGTTATCCAACGTTTTGCGTCTAGCTGCGAGCTCCGGAGCATATACTGTTCTTGCCAGGTGCCGCGTCCCGTACGAAATTTGTGTGCTGTCCAACCTGGAGATCACAGATCGACTTGTCCGCTCGGTTAGATTCGCATCCGCTGCGCATGTGGTACTGTGTTGCCCTTGAGGTATTTGTTGTTCTGCATCACCAATATAACCCGTAACCCCATCCAAACTTAAATATTCCACCCCAGCGCTTGTACTGAGTGCACCCGTAGAACCGGTAGTATATCGGCCGAATATCATAAACAAGTTCACCGCGACCCAGGTAAAATAATTGACCGGCGCTATGGGCGCTACAACCCTGCAGTTATTCGTAAGAGTGTGCACCTCTGATGGGGATGCTGAGGCTATTAACTCGGAGGTGGCTATACGCAAGACGTCCGATCGGCTATTCCCTATTACAAAAGGATCCTGTGGTGCCTCGAAACTCGAATTTAGCTCCTGCTGCTGGTGCTGACAGCCATTAGGTTGCTGCGCGTCCCTTGGCTTACATTGGGTTACGCCGACCTTAGTAGGCAGATCGGAAGCAACACTGAACTGTGCAAAGCCCGCGGTTACCAAAATGGGAAGGGTGCACCCACTGCTGGGGCGCGAAATCAATGAGTACCTTGCCTGGTCCTGTACCAACTGCCTTCGTAAACCCGTCATGGCGGATGAAGATAGCTTACGTCTTTTAACAGCACGCACTAGTCTATCGTCCAAGGCAACCGAACATGAGCTCGTGTCCCTTCCTGCGGCTGTATCTTGACGCCAACACTGGGGTGCGCCGGTGATACGAACGTCTTGAATGGTTGAACCGAGCAACAAGCTGGCATGGCGAGGATCACAAGCGTCCACAGTGTCGACACCATAAGTTACTGCACTGTTGTTACGGTGTAAGGTACGCGTTACTAGAGGCGCGTCTCCATATGTAACTGAACCACTCAACAACACTAAATTCCACAACTGCAATCTCAATAACGCCGAAAACAGAACCGTTAATCCAACATTCATTGCTCTAGGCTCGCCATATCTAATATCGACTTGCGAAGAAGGCTCCTCCAATTCACCCCCAAGGCGGTCTGAGTGCAGGGCACACCCTTCCTCCGAACTTGGGGTTACTTGGGAAAGACGGGGGTGTAGCTGTCCGTCCTTTGAACTTGTTTCACAAAGCGCGTCCTTTGGAAAAGAAGGCCGTCCTTGTCCATAGGAGAGCGCTGCTGCCCGTTCACCTAAGGTGTACGTTGAAGCTGAGACTTGAGGTTTTGTATAAACTAGGGGGCTGCCCACCAACGAGCCTGGTGATGCACACGTTCTTTGGACCGCACTACACAATATTCGATTGTCGTCCTGCGGGAATCGATAATTACACAGCGTAGTTGACATCCAGTTAACTGGATGTGTAATTTGATCCTCATACATCCGACCTCCCGTATGCAACAAGGCTAAACCCAAAAAAGCCGTAAGTTGTACTCGAACAACTAAATGCCAGCGTTGGTCACCATTCAGCTGCGCTGATTGCGCAGCCGCGGCACGAGGGGTCAATACTGTCCCTTCTGCACTCTCACCTGGCGTAGCGTGCCACTTGTCTACTTTTTGGGGAGCCGCCCCCAAATTTATGCCCATATTTGGCTGGATTGCTTTAGCCTCTACAGTAACCTTCCTCCTGGGATTCCCCATCCGGGTATTGGGCCCGACCTTAGCTCGCACTCCGCGCTCGCACGCTCTTGCCTGCGTAGTTTGGTTTGTTGGCGTCGACAATCCACTTACACTCGTGGAGAATCCACGCGCCCAACGTACGCCCCCTGTCCTGTATGAGTGCCGTTCTGCCACGAACGTTCTAGTACGGTCAAGCTGTACAGGTAGCTCCGTTCTATCGAACCGCGCCCTTGCGTTAGTGTGAACCAACCCAGCCCAACCTGTGGAGGAAGAGCACGGGTATGGTTGGCTCGACGAACCACCCAACCTAAGATTACGGACCCATCCTACACTCTCTCCCAACGGCCTGGCGTAAGCACCCCTTTTGGGAGTGCCGCAACCATAAGGCCTAGAACAAAACCTACATACCCACACCGCAATATACCTATACAACGTATTTGCTTCTTTCAAGTGCGGCTCCGCCGACGGAGTATGTGTACACAGGGTGGGGGCTGCATCGCTTACCAAAGCACGGCAAGTACTCACCCGTTTGCTTTTGACCTTCCGAGTAGATGAGGGTATAACTTTAAAGAGTGATATTGTATCACCATCAACGTGAACTTGGTGCAACGTAAGTGAACGACATAAAAATTCAAAAACAGAATACAACCTAGACAGCTGTCGCTCCAAATAACTTGGCAGGTTTCGCTTCGAGTCTGCGACCGTCCATTCGTCATCACGATACGCCTTACGGTCATTAAGCCTAGCGGTTATGATCCTGTGGGTACCAAAATAAAAACATGGCCCTACGGTCGCCCTGCATAACCGCAGATAGAAACCTAGATAAGTTTGAGTAATGCTACTGTCTTTGCTATGCGCCCCCCGTGCACGGCCAGGGGCAACTGACGCGAGTCTATCAAATACTTCCGTTACTTCCGTACGCATAAATCGACTAGCCGACCGAGGGCTTGTTTCATAAAACAGTAGGGAGCTCTGTACACCCATCCGATGCTCGTTAGGGTAGGCGCATCCCGCCGAAAGAGCACAGTTGTGTCCAGAGTTGATGACTGCATCCTTTGCTCCATCTGTGGCCCGCAAACATCGAACCTCTTGATAGAACTCCTTATGGACCTGCATACACATACTACGTATGCAAATACGTTGTATAGATCTACAACCTCTGAACCTCGCCAATGTGCGTTCGTGCTCCCTAAACGATCGAGCTACGCCGAAAAGCAGTTGCCACAGACGTCGGACCAAAGCACCATTCCAATTTTGGAACACGCAGCAGACTTGACGTGCAACGATGAGCTCCGCGAATTTGAGATTAAAAACACATTTTAAATCACACCTGTCTGATGCAAATAATTGATTGGCCTTTAGGCACGCCTTTCTCACAAGGAAAAACGAGTGTGTGTTATTCATGAATAAACTTGCAGTCTGGCTCTGTCTACACCTTTAGCTACACTGACGGTCCATATACTCCGCATAGCGAAGCGAAGCAGAGCTTAACATCAACCCACCCCACCCCACCCACTGGTTACGCTACGCTGTGAGCCAACACTTTTTTTTCACCAAGTAAGAGCCAGCCCTCACTTTGTGGCGCGTCATTCGCTACTATAACCTGGAGGTTACGGTATGTACACGCACCTGGATTAGCCAGGTGCGTCTTTTGCATCACTTAGTACAAACCACTACATACGCACACAGTTCGTACTCCACCGCGAACATGATGATTACACACCCAACAGTGTGTTGCAACCACGTAGGTGTACTCTAGGTAAAAAACCACAAGCTGCACACAACAGCATAACCTTTGGTACACATCCAGTTTCTGCTCCGCATACACATACTACGTCGGCGGAGCCGCACTTGAAAGAAGCAAATACGTTGTATACACATACTACGTCGGTAGAGCCGCACTTGAAAGAAGCAAATACGTTGTATACACATACTACGTCGGCGGAGCCGCACTTGAAAGAAGCAAATACGTTGTATACACATACTACGTCGGCGGAGCCGCACTTGAAAGAAGCAAATACGTTGTATAGCGATGTCTTTTTCCAAAGCACGTCCTTGCTTCGGAAGCATAGCTTACTGGATGTCAAATACGATCAAGTGCTTCCTTCGGGAAGCGCCAGAGGTGAAGCTACACGAGCGTAATTACGCTGTATACACATACTGCGTCGGCGGAGCCGCACCTCTGGCGCGAAGCAGAGCTTAAATTCTTGGACGGGGAAACGGGAATGAACTATCTGCGGTACAGCGCCGCAGGGCTGCTCACTCCTGCCTAGGGCTTGGGGTGCAGCAAAGGGTCCACAGCCTGCGACCATACGGCCGAGGGTATGGAAAGGTCCGCCCGCTCCCGCCGGACGGCGGACCGAGAAGTAACCATATATACCCGACTGAGAGGCGGGGGTATGAGCAAAGGTGTCAGCTATGACGCGACGAGCGGTGCTCTCTGCTCACCCAGCGATAAGTCCTCTGAACCTACCGCCCCGGCAAAGTTCGGACCCAAACGACGGCTAGGAAGTGGGCAGTTCGTGGTCGTGGGTCCGTGCTATTCGCTCCCAGCAAGGGAGACCGACACCTGCCTGCCCAACTCTGATTACCCTGTTCGTTCCGAGTTTCGCGAATGCCCCGGGGTAACCGGACCCCTGGGGCTGTGTAAAAAGGGTGAAACACCCTGCGTTGAAGCGACCTACCAAGGCACGGTTTGGGTCGCATCTTGCAGAAACCCTTACTCCGCCAGGCCCCTCCTCTGCGTTGGGCGCGGAAGGCCACATTCGACCCCCCGGCACTCGTCGACACGCGACGATGCATTCGGGGACCCCTTTATGCTCCGCAAAGCGAAGCAGAGCTTAGCACCAGGGCCCCGTGGCTCCTGGTCGGCCAGAGACCAAGGCCCCTATACAACGTATTTGCATACGTAGTATGTGTACCTACGAGACGAGGATTCAGCCACACACCAGCTGGGCGCGGCACGAGGAAAGAAGATATTATACTCCGACCCGCACCAGCGCCCTCGGACGTGGCGCCTCGTACCACCGGAAAGGGTACCACTACTACACATACTACGTATGCAAATACGTTGTATAAGGCCGCTAAGCTCTGATTCGCGCCAGAGGTGAAGCTACGCGAGCGTAAAGAGGGGGGAACTAAGCCCATAACCCAGACTCCCGAACGAGCCCTTTACGAAGGACTCCAAAAAAGATGGGACCCTAAAACGGCCAAGTTCACATACCTGCTGTCGCAGGCAGCCCATGAGAGTCAACTCTGGACAGCATACGAAAAGACACGCCGAGCCAAAGGAGCCACCACTCCAGGGGGTGACATGCAGACCCAGGATGCCAACCTGACCTCCAAGATCCGGGATCTATCAGAGCAACTCTTGCAGGGAAGGTATGCATTCGGCACTGGCCGACGAGTCATTATCCCTAAACCTGATGGGGGCAAACGCCCCCTCACCATCCTGTCCCCCTAGGAACAAGGTTGTTTGCAACGCTCTACTTGTCGTGATAGAGCCGGTATACAAGGGACTCTACTACCTGAACGTGGAACAGGACCGTCGCACAGAGATTCCTCACCTGCCGGCGTTTCAAAGACTGAGCCACGGATTCCGTCCCCAGCGCTCTTGTCACACGGCCCTGCGGGATGTCAAAACGTGGACCCAGGTATCCTGGTTCATCGATATTGATATAGCCAAGTGCTTTGACGCCCTCAACCAAAAAAGACTTTTGAACCAACTGAGAGAGCGGATCGATGACCAGCCCCTCTTCGACCTGATCAGCAGAATGTTTGCTGCCGAGGTGCTGAACATTTAACTGGGGGGCCCAGACGCGCGGTTTGGGTTCGGGGTCCCTCAGGGTAACCCGTTGAGCCCTCTGCGCTGCAATATCTACTTAGACCGGCTGGACAAATTCCTCCTTGGACTGAAGGACAAGTTCGACGTTGGCGCCCAACTGCAACGCAAGGAGGCAGTAATTCGCGCTGGCTGGGTTCCCAAAGGACTGTTCGCTCCTTTCCAGGACTCGGACCCGGCCAAGTATAAAGAGCTCAGGCGGCAGGAAAAGAACCGACAACTCAAAGCCGTCAAAAAATCACACAAGACCCAAGCTCGCACCCGCGCCCAACACACCGGAGAGGAAGTGTTCCGACGGATGCACATAGTACGCTACGCCCACGACTTCCTCATCGGAGTACGCGGTACGAGGGCCGCCGCCCTCTGGATCATGGATAGCGTAGGCTCGTACCGCAAGAGTGACCTCCACCTAGAATGCAAGCGAGCTCAACTACTGCACTCGAGGTCGGACCGGACCGGATTCCTGGGGTTCACACTAAAATTGCGGCCTTCCTGTGGAGAACCTCGCTCTACATACTCCAAGAGGATCAATTCCCTAAGCTCTGCTTCGCGCCAGAGGTGAAGCTACGCGAGCGTAATCAAGCTGCGCGCCAGGGCCAAGTTCCAACAGCAAAGACTGGACCAAGCGTATCTCCGCGATGCGGAACGTGCGCTCAGCCTCCCACTTTCTAAAACGCTCATTCGCCTGGACTCACATCTGGGCAAGTATCGGCTGAGCAGGAGCGAACTGATACAAGGCTCCAAGAAAGTAAGCTGGCCCCACGTTAAAAGGGCATTGTTGGCATTTGTCGTTCTCTGAAAGAAGGACGTGAACGGAGTGAACTATAGAAGAGTCGGACCACCGTATAGCCCCACCCGTCAATGCTGGTCCCTTTACGGCTGAGGAGGGCGCGAAGACACCTACACGTGGCCCTTGGAGCCACTAACAGGTAACTCCTATGCTGTAATCCGAGCTTCAAATGGAGACCAACCAACTCGGTCGAGTCCTAAACACCATCGGTGAAACCCTATACGATCCCACATTCCCCGAAAACATCATGCAAAGGGCACGGGATTAGCGCCAGGCCCTACGCGAAATGCTGAAACCTGAGCTCCTGGTTATGGAACGCCAGAAGGTAATCCAGGAGGCCCAGACTCCCCAAGCCCAAGCGTACGATCGCGGGCGCACGCCTGGAAGTTCAATCGAAGTGTTGATCGACTTGGACCGCGTGACCAACCGACTGCGCTCCTGGGGCATGATTGGCGAAAAAACGCGCCGTCCCAAACTCGCAGGCCAGTGCCTTCCGTACCACTATGCGTCCATAATCGACTTGTCCGCTGCGAAGGCTCGTGGACTATTGAATTACTACTGCGCAGCCGACAACTTTGGACGACTTGAGTCCATGGTAAACTACCATATGTGCTTTTCGCTTCTACACACCTTGGCAGCTTAGCACAAGAAGAAGGTCCACAAGATCGCCCAAGCCTTCGGGCAGTCCCCTAAGATCTATCATCGTAACAAGGCCGGCACCCTGAAAGTGCTGGCCAGCTTCCCATCCAAAGCTTAGGTCAACCGGTTGTCCGTAAGGTCCCGCTCCGACCTCGATCTCCACCTATGGAGAAACCTGGCCCAGGCGGGCATTGGAAAGCTATTGATCCCCCGCAAGGTCTTCGACGAATTCGCGGTAGCAGGATGCACCAACCCTGATATTCAAGTCCACCACGTCACTCGCCTGCACCGCAAAATTGGCAATTTCATCGTTGAATCAATTTAGCTCTGCTTCGCGCCATAGGTGAAGCTACGCTAGCGTAAAAGCGCAAAAGGTCGAACGCTGCAAGACCCGCGCAGCCTAGCTGCATCTGCGCTGAACCGTAAGCAAATCCCGTTGTTTGTGAAAAGCAAGTTCCACCATCAAGCCGCGCACAACGGGTCGCTCGACATCTCCACCCTGGACAAGCATTACGTGAGCCACGACTCCTTCGTCCTCGGAGGCAGCCGTCTTGCTACGCCCCGCAAGCGTGGATCAAAGAACCCGCGATCCAGCTCCCCACTACTATGCGAAGAGACGGGGATAGACGACTCAAGCCGGATAACGAACTAGATGACCGGGCGTAACCATCTGGGACATGGGCGGTCGTTCTCGTATGGGGAGCCATGTACCACCCCCATGCTGGGGGAGCTGCTTGCACTCTAGGTGCACGAGCAGATCTGAGGGGCTCAACTGAGCAACCTACATTTCTTTGTATGCTTACTTCGGAACGCGCCAGAGGTGAAGCTACGCGAGAGTATATACGCTGTTTTATACAACGTATTTGCTTCTTTCAAGTGCTGCTCCGCCGACGTAGTATGTGTAACCACTGTCAACCTCTGGGATCCTATGGCTGGTTAATTAAGCTCGGCTTCGCGCCAGAGCTGAAGCTACGCGAGCGTAAAGACGCCCAAGTACTCTCTTCGAATAAAGACCCTTGAACACTACTATTTGGTGGACTGAGTCTTGCCCCAGGCGCCCGGTAGGCGAATGGCTTTATGGCCGTCCTTTGTCTACCAACTCGAGGCCCACCTACACTGCACCGCCCCCTCGGGGTTGTCCCCACACCCCCACAGGGTTTATGAACGACGCAACTGCCTTGGACTACCTCCGTTCCCCGCGGGGGACGGAGAGGGTAACGCATCCCTAGAGTTTACCATTCCTTCGAAGAACAGACTGGGTAGCCGCGGCGGACGACTTGAGCTTAAACTAGTCATACGCCCGTCCCTCTCCGTATCTGAAAGAAGGCGGGGAACGGAGGAAAGCTCTGACCCTCCTGGCAAAACACGCCCTCTGACAGACGGATGGTGATAGAAGATCACCATCAACCAATGAGGCAAAAGAGCGCGTATAAGCCAATTGGGCGTTGCGTCGAATGTTCCCCGATGGAAAGCGGGACGCGCCCTAGGTTCCCAAAGTTTGGACTAGTGCGATGTCTCTTTTTCAAATACAACCGGGGGTTACGCTATTTCATTATCCTGTGGGGATGTCGAGGTTAACCGATGTTGGCTCCAGGTGACGTTCACGTCGTGAACTAAACAGGCCGCGAATAGTCTTCCAAAGGAAAGCCTTGTTTCATAACGCACGCTCCTCTTACGCAGTACGGAGTGGCGAGCTGCGACTCTATTAGGGTGATCGAAGCTCACCATCCGTCGTACAGAGAGAGTGCTATCCTACGTACGGTCTTCTTTTCCGAAAGACGGACGTATCCTCATCATCAGCGTAGCTTATGCTCTTCAAAGACGCCCTTCCCGAGAATAACAGAGACTCAGGAAAGCGTCGCAGCGATGGATGTCTTTCCGAGACGCCCTAGCTACGTCGCGTCTTTCCGAAGGAAAAGCGTACCGGTGCTCCGCACCTTAGGCTTGTTGATGGTGATAGAAGATCACCATCAACAATCCCATAGTTTAGCTCGCTCCCCAAAGGATAAGAGCTCGCACTCCCGTAGGGAGCCCGTAGGGAGCCCGTAGGGAGCCCGTAGGGAGGCCGTAGGGAGCCCGTAGGGAGGCCGTAGGGGGTGGATAACGTACGTCCGTGCCTCGAAGGAAACTCACATCTTCCCAAAGGAAGAGAGTGCGTCTGTTGGAGTCTACCCGCTCTCTCTTTCCGAAGGAAGCGCCAGAGGTTCCCGAAGGAAGCAACTTGTTTCTGAACGTCCTTCGGGAAGCTTCACCTCTGGCGCTTCCTTCGGAAAGCTTCACCTCTGGCGGGGTGGCGGCTTTCCGAAGGAAGCGAACTTCTTCCAAAGGACGTGCTTCCTTCGGAAAGCTTCACCTCTGGCGCTTCCTTCGGAAAGACGGACTTGTTTCAGAAAGGATACGCGTAACCTTCCTCCCTTCTTCGAGGGAAATGGTGATCTTCGATCACCATCAGGGAAGCGCTTCCCTCTCAGCCCCCCGCGTCCTTCGGGGGACGCGCATCCTTCGGGGAACGGAGGTATTCCCTGGCAGTTGCGTCTTTCCGAAGGAAGAGAGCACGCAGTGACTCCAACGGACGCACGTCTGCACTCTTGATGGTGATCTAAGCTCACCATCAAGATGCAGCAGCGCTGACGCTGCTGAGAAAACTACGCCATCTTTCAGAATGCGGGTGCTCCGCACCTTATGTTTATTAGTGCTACGCGGTGCTTCTCTTCCAGAGTGCAGGTGCTCCGCACCTTAGGCTGATTCGTGCGACGCGGCGCTACTTATGCTTCTGAAAGAATGCCGTCTTTCCGAAGGAAGAGCGTGCAGGTGCTCCGCACCTTCGGCTTATTCGAACTACGCCGTCTTTCCGAATGAAGAGCGTGTTGGTGTACAAAGGACGCCCTTTCTGAACTTGTTTCGCTTCCTTCGGGAAGCTTCACCTCTGGCGCTTTCCCAAAGAAGCTCGCTTCCCCCGAAGGAAGCGCGTCCCCCGCCAGAGGTAAAGCTTCTTCCCTTCCTTCGGGAAGGGCGTCCTCCTGAGCTTCTTTCCGAAAGGGCGTCCTTCGCTTCCTTCGCTTCCTTCGGAAAGCGGGGAACTTACGTCTTGAAGAGGAACGGAGACTCAGAAAAGCGCAGCAGCTAGGACGCCCTTTCCGAAGGAAGCGAACTTGTTTCGCTTCCTTCGGAAAGCGGGTAGCAGCGACGGACTCGGTCGCGTGGAGAGTGATCAAAGATCACCATCATCTACTATGAGGGTCAGCTCCCATAGACCGCCATCCTTTGGAAAGCAGATCGACGATCTGCTTTCCAAAGGATGGCGATCAAGTAGCACGCAGTAAGTGAAATACGCTAAGCCTCTGGTAACCTATGATAGCCGCAGGTAACCTCTGGGTGCTTTCTTAAAGAAGGCCGTCTTCCCGAAGGAATAGCGTGCCGGTTTACGAAGGGCGCCCTTCCATCGGGAGGACGCCCTGCCTTCGGGAGGACTCGGTTTTTTCAAAGGAAGCAAAGCTGCTTTCCAAAGGACGGCAATTCGCGAGCCGGCGCAAGTAATGCCGTCCTTGCCGAAGTACGACAAGACGGGCGCCCCTCGGATAAAAGAGGCGTATTTATGGACAACGGGTGACCTTCGAACTTGGTACAGATAGCGGGTCCTTCTGAAAGACGGGAAAGGCGGACGTCATTCGAAGAAAGGAAACGTACGTATGGTCGGCGGGAGCCCACGGGGTTACGCTCGCGTAGCTTCACCTCTGGCGCGAAGCCGAGCTGATTACGGAGACCAGGCCTTGGCGTATTGTTGTTCGAAGCCTAGGCTTGTGCTGTTGAGCGAAAATCCCTAGTAGTTCACTTAAGTTATCAACGAGCTGCGCTGGTTGATAGATCACTCTATGCAAGACGAAGCCTGAGGTGAAGCCCATCCCCCCTTCGGGGGTGGGTAGATCCGATACATTAAAGGAGACCGACCACCCAAGGTGTACGTTAGTCCTGAGGTTCTCGTCTGCAAAGTACCCGCTCTCTCTTTCCGAAGGAAGCGAAACAAGTTCGCTTCCTTCGGAAAGCGCCAGAGGTTCCCGAAGGAAGCAACTTTTTTCTGAACGTCCTTCGGGAAGCTTCACCTCTGGCGGCTTCCTTCGGAAAGCTTCACCTCTGGCGGGGGACGTGCGTCCTCCCGAAGGAAGGGAAAAAGCTTCACCTCTGGCGGCTTTCTGAAAGAAGCTCGGAAAGACGGACTTGTTTCAGAAAGGATACCAAAGTACGGCTAACCTGTGGTGGGGATTGGCAAAGCCAATCCCCTACCTCTGGTAATCTCTATGGATGCGCTTCCCTCTGAAAGACGTCCGTCCCCCGCGTCTTTCGGGGGACGCGCTTCCCTAAGGACGTGCGTCCTTCGGGAAGCGGGGAACGGAGGTAGTCCATGGCAGTTGCGGCTTGAAGAAAACACGCAGTGACTCCAAGGGACTCACTCGCTTTCTGAACTTGTTTTGAAAAAAGCACGTCCTTCGGCTTCCTCCCGAAGGAAGGGCGTCCTTCGGCTTCCTCCCGAAGGAAGGGCGTCCTTCGGCTTCCTCCCGAAGGAAGGGCGTCCTTCGGAAAGCTTCACCTCCGGCGGGGTGGGGGCTTTCCGAAGGAAGCGCCAGAGGTTCCCGAAGGAAGCAACTTGTTCCTTAGGGAAGATTCACCTCTGGCGGGGTGGCGGCTTTCCGAAGGAAGCGCCAGAGGTTCCCGAAGGAAGCAACTTTTTTCTGAACGTCCTTCGGGAAGCTTCACCTCTGGCGGCTTTCCGAAGGAAGCGAACTTGTTTCGCTTCCTTCGGCTTCCTCCCGAAGGAAGGGCGTCCTTCGGCTTTCTGAAAGAAGCTCGGCTTCCTTCGGCTGCCTTCGGAAAGCTTCACCTCTGGCGGGGTGGCGGCTTTCCGAAGGAAGCGAACTTGTTTCCATCCTTCGGCTTCCTCCCGAAGGAAGGGCGTCCTCCCGAAGGAAGGGCGTCCTCCCGAAGGAAGGGCGTCCTTCGGGAAGCTTCACCTCTGGCGGGGTGGCGCTTCCTTCGGAAAGCTTCACCTCTGGCGGCTTCCTTCGGAAAGACGCACGTGGCACTCCGAAGGAAGTTGGATCGCCCTCCTTTGGAAAGCAGATCGACGATCTGCTTTCCAAAGGACCGCGGAGCACTCGTCATGGTGATCTTCGATCACCATCAAGAAGCATAAGATCAACAAGCCCAGAGGTTTCTTCAAGATCTTCAAGACGCTCGCACCCCAAAGGATAAGAGCTAGCACTCCCTTAGGGAGCCCGTAGGGGGTGGTATTCCTCGAATTTGCCAGCGGCTCCGCCTTCGAAGAATGTGTACAAATACTGCGTAGGACACCATCATCTACGATGATGGTCAGCGAGCTCTCCAAAGGAGAAGTGCAAGCCCCCCCTTCGGGGGTGGCTCGATCTCTGAAAGACGACGCCAAAGGTGAAGCACACACCCCCTTCGGGGGTGTTGGGACTCTGTGCATTCACGTGGCCGACTAACGTATACCCTTTGAGAATAAACGGATAAACGCCTTCGATCAGAAAGGGAATCCTTCTTTTGGAATGACGCACGTCCTTCGGATTCTTTGAACGTTACACCGTCTTTCCTAAGGAAGCGCAACCGCTAAACACACCACCTACTAACTTTACTGGCTTTCTTTTACGAAGGAAGGTCGTCTATGAGAGACGCAGGTCCCCAAAGGCTTAATAGAGCGAGCCACCCCCTTGGGGCTCCCTACGGGAGTGAGAGCTATTATCCTTTGGAAAGCGAGCTACGTGAATTGATCGTGCAGCACATGTACCAAGTTACATGTTGCCAAGAGAGTAAGTGCCAGGTGCATCGACTCCGTACACAGCCAGAGCTGCTACCCGATTTCCGAAGGAAGCGCCAGAGGTGAAACGTGTTCCTTCGGAAAGCCCACGTCCCGAAGGAAGCCAGCGTCCCGAAGGAAGCCCGCGTCCCGAAGGAAGGGAAGAAGCTTCACCTCTGGCGGGGGAGGGCACGCCGAAACCGCCAGGTAGGAAACGTCAACGTACCTACGCTACTCTTAAGTTCCCGAAATATGTAATAAATTACGACGTCGACTGGTACGACTGTTAGTCTGAGTGCGTTGACCGCGGAGTGGCAAGCCTTTACGCACACGCAGACCTCGCCGTATGTTTAATTTTATATAGTACTCTAAACTAAACTCTTGAGATTTACGCATCATTGTGTAGTCTGTGGTATTGACCTGCACAAAGTTGGATAACACGGACATCCGTAAAGCTTGTCCCAGTGACGCCGACTGAGTCAACCGCGCAAGTATGGAGTCCGTTCCCGGAACGTAAACTCCCCCTGGGGTGGTGCCAGGTGCACGTGCACCAACCGATGCATTTACCCGGAGCCCACGTGCAGCAACTTGGCCTTCGGTCGGCTGTACGTGGTGGGTTGTTGCGGGAATGACCTGCACTTGTGGCGACTTGTTGAAGCAAAGCTGCGCAGCCTGCCTTGCCTGTTCGGTGTTTTTCCGCATGCCCGAAGGGCGAGTGGGCATAGGAGAGTGAATGTCACGCGATCGTTCAGGGGTACATATCCCCCCCAAAGGAGTTAGGTGAGGGTCCGAAGGACGCGCGTATGTCCTAAGACCTTGTGGATCTAACGTGCTATCGTCATGAGAATCAACCCCACGTGGGCAGATAAGGCGTCGAGATTCAAGTCGAGGCGCGAAATTGTGCACGCAATCAACGGAGTTGATGGCCTGTTGGTAGGGTTGGCACATTGTTCCTCGGTTAGTAGCCGAGCTTAACAAATGGGCGTTGACAGAACATTCAATGTCCTTTGTTTGGCAAGTTGCCTGTCCAAATGAGTTGCCGCACGCACGCACACCAGACGTGCGCACGCCGGAAGAGCGACCAAGAGGAGCAAACGAGTCCCGTGTACACGCGAGTAAACCAACATCCGGTTGTGGTCTAGGTGTAGGGTTGGGTGTCATATAAATCCGATGAACCGAAGAGGCACGCTGTGATAACTCTGGTTTACGAAGCACACCGAATACAATGGGGCCACTGAAAGCCGACTCAACAAAACTCAACGGCGGGTTTTGGTCAGACGGAGCGGTCGGTTTTAGACTGCCATTCGGGCAAGCATGCGAGCCACAAACCAAAGAACGAACGTTTGCATTACCCGAAGGGCACTGCGCCGCCACTGGGGCATCAGCAAGCTGGCCTATACAGCACCCAGGTTTACGTAGGCTGCGCGTGGGGAATTCCCCGCTTTCTTTGGGTATGACAGGGCCGCGCGTGTCCATAAGATTGGATTGGTACAACGGGCAACCCGATCTCCTATGCTGCGAAGTGCGGTAGAGGAGATCTGAATTAGATTCAAGACTAACGTTCATGTTTCCGAAGCACGCGCTTTCTGAAAGTTCAAAGGACGCGCGTTGTCCAAAGGACGCACTTGCTTCGGAGGACGCGCGTTTATCAAAGGACGGAAACGTAAGTGAACTGACCATAATCGTAGAGGAAGGTGAAGGCAGTCTACGATTGCCATCAGGACCAACAAAAATGGAAGCAGTACGCATCAGCGTAGAATTCAAAGGCAAAGCGACAGACCGTACAACGCGCGAACTAGAATTTACGACAAAGCTCCGCTCTACTTGTTTAGGATGCATGCCAAGTTTTTTAAAAAAACAGGCCCCTTTACCTCGCCAAGTCAAACCACGCGGTACTAGGCCTGAGGCCGACACCGAAAACATGCGTATTTGCTGGAAACCCCAAGGTTTCATCACGGCACAAGTCTTGGATCTTAGATTTACATTTGCCCCGGCAGCTGCCATGCCGGTGCGGCCACAGGTCGATCGGTACGCCCTTGTTACTAAATCACACCTAGTTGCTAACTTATGTGTCCCTTGTTTACATGAGGCACGGAACCCAATACACATACTACGTCGGCGGAGCCGCACTTGAAAGAAGCAAATACGTTGTATAGACACACGCCGTCCATTGGAGGGGTGTGTATGTGTTATATTAAGGTTAGGCTCTGCTTCGCGAGCGTAAGTATACAGCGTATTTGACATCCAGTCAACTGGATGTGTAATCATTGATTTCCGCAGGACGACAATCCAAGAATTCCGAAGGACGGTAATGCAATTCTTTGCATGAATAGCTCGATCTGCGAGCTCGCAGTCTTGAAGAGCACTAGCGTGCGTAATTGGCAGCCGTACGTTCTTCGAAGTAGCGAGCTCGCACGCACTAGCGTCCGAAGCTCGAAAAAAAGACATTGCGAGCTCGCAGTCTTGAAGAGCACTAGCGTGCGTAAGTTCACTTCCATTCACGACGTTCAACTCAATAGGGCTGTCCCCTCTGTGGGCTGGCGGAGCATACCAGGCGTGCACATACATTGAACGAGTCCCACTGAATCTCCACGTACTTCCTAAGTGAGCACCACAGCCGGGGTGGGTTCGTGCATTCGGCACCACCAACCGTCGTTGGCGCTTATCGTCAGTCCGCAGGGACCTTTGGAAATTTAGGGATCGACCGGGTGTTAAGTCCCCGTGCTGGCCTGCAGCCCATAGGGATACATGAATTTTTGTTCCAAGGATAGAACATAAGCGAAGAGTATGAAATTGCCGGCTGGCACCACAAAGTGAATTCGCAGCCAAGCGCGATGTGGCGTTGTGGCTATAACCGCGAATACGCCCATCGTGCTTAGTAGTACGTACAGTCCCTGCGTGAATGCGCCCGTACTCGCCGTTAGGCCGAGAACCCGAAAAACCACTTGGATCACTACGCAACACTACCTGTGAGCGGCTATCGTCTCTTGATGGCAATCTACGATTGCCATCACCATCATCTACTAGGAAGGCCAGACCCTCCTGTTGTTGACTCGACTGGATATACGACCCGGAATTCGAAGATCGACTACTTTGAGCATACGCGTAGCCCCTAGAGCTAAACAGGGAGTTTACCTTTGCCCCACTCGAAAATCCAGCCGGACGATCTACCGCTCGAATATCAACCACGGGCATACCTTGAAAGCGAGGAGCAATCCAGCGGGTTTGACAAGCTACTTGAACATTAATGACACCATAACGTGTAATTGCTAGGTCGGATGCGGAGAAAATCAAATGATGATGTGTACCTGCACTTCGAGGAGAGGAGAATTGGATCATATCCGCAGAGTGGCTTGATAAACTTGAACCTTTCACAGTAACATTAAAATATTGTTTCTGTTTACGTCGCGTTTGCCGTTGTCCATAAGTTAACCTTCCTTTAAATCGAAACTGAATGGCTATCAAATTTTGGGCGAGCTGACACCTCCAAGACCGTTGCACAACGCACCCGGTATCCTGAGGTGGTGTGTGTGCCCCCTCCTTTGAGTGTGTTCGTGTCGACCTTGCCCGTAATCCTCTACGCGTGACCGCCCTGCGGGCGTGCGCAGTCGATGTTGGATCTCCACAACGTAGATCAAGTACCAACTGGGCCTTAGGTGGCCGACGGCTATCTGACTCCAAATCAGCTGCGCATTTTGCATTTTCCAAACCGAGTCTTGCACCGCTTTTGTTCTCCATTGGAAAGCTGTTTGAATTTACGGGGCTAGGGCTTGGTTCGGTAACTCGCGTCCTTCCGGCCCACAGTTTAGGACACCCAGCGTAGTGCACATCCACGCACGTCCGGGCGGGATAGCCGTAGTTCATACCAGCACACCCCCGCCTTGCTTGGGAGAATTGTGCCCCCAGACGAGGGCGGTCGATTGTACTCGCAGATTGAGTATCTAGGAGATATGCGGCATGCTGCAATGCGGATGCACTTGACCCCGCGATTAGGCTACACCCACGCAAGGGGGTGGTAAGGTTACACACTTGCTTATGTGTTGCAACCCCTTGAGTTGACAAGTTTACCCGAGCCTTACCGGTGTAAGTTGTCAACGGCTGCACATCATACCCAAGGTTGAGCGTATCGGAAATTAAGTGTTCACCGCCCAACTCGGGTATAAAAACTGACCTCCCGGGGCGGGAGTTAGTCCCACGGCTGGCAGGTGCGTGGGTTTCACGGAAGCTACGCTTCAATTCGATAGGTGCGTGCAACGGAGTAGTCTCTAGGTTTGACCTAGTGATATTCTCTGGTACCGAACAAACCGAGCTCTTGGACCCAACCAAATTTAGTAAACGTCTAGATGAGCTTTGGTCTGATAATGCAGAGGACTTCCGGCTTGAATAGACACCTGCGGGTGTATTTTGTGTAACAATACGATGTGTAAAAACGGCCAAGTTTACCTTGTGCGTACTATCGTGGTAACGCGGTGGTTGGGATGAGCTTTGTTCCACCCCAACCGATTGATCAGTCAAATAACCCACAAGTTGTTCAATAAAACGAATAAAAGGTTTATGTCGTTTACGCAACCCCTGTAATTCTTTAGCTACAACCTGAACCACAATGGACAAATCAGGATATGGACTATTTAAAACGGCTTGTAATGGTAATAATATACGTTCATAATATTGATTTTTTTTCCAGCCACTTATCTGATGTTTATATTTACGGTTCAATTTCTGCATAATCGAATGCTGTTGTTTGAAAAAATGGATTGTACGCAATGTGTGGTGTTCAGGTGACCGAAGCTCCACTAGCGAGGAAAGCCAACGATTAAACGCTTGTCGCGTTTGCGTATCCGGATAATTGATAATGTGATAGAGCCAATGATATTGATAATAATTTTGAAAAAAGACCAACACAGGCCTGCCGAGGATACGACTCAAATAATGCTGGGCTTGTTGAAACCGATGATCAAGACAGTTTACTTGATATTTACTACTTTGTAACAAGTCAAAATAATAATTGAGATATATCGTAACCTGTTGGCTGGTTGATAATATCACACATTCACCACAAATCACACGCAGTGCACCTTCCTCTGCCACACTTGACCGACCCGCTTTAAACTTGGCCTGATGTTCGTCCGTGCCTCCACTCACCTTAGTTGTCCCACTACCCCCTGCCTCGCTACCCCTTCCGCTCTTCGCCTTTGGCGTGGTGCACACCCCTCCTACGATCGGCAGGCGTTGTGATGGGCTCGTGCCTTTTTTGGACAACACCGCGTTCTGTTGTCCTTCTCTACACCCCACACCTGGTGCGTCCGTTGCAGTGTAGCGCCCCCCCTGTGCTGGCGTACATCTCCCTTGGGTGTGCTCCCCTGATGTGCTGGTGCGCTCGCGTGACGTCACCTCTCGGCTCTTAGCATCAGCGCCAGCGCTGCTGCTTTGCTTCGCTGACTCCGGAGTAAATGTAAATCCTAAACCACGCGGTGTGCGCGCCTTATCCTGTGCGTTCAACGTATATGAGCAGCTGATATCCAAAGTCTCCAAGGGGCGGCGCTCATACGTACGTACAGCGTCATAACGAATACGACGCGCATCTTGCATAACTGCACAACGCCTACCCACCCGCCGTGCGAAACACGGCGTGGCCCTAGTTTGAACTCTTAGACTCGGCGCCACTTGTGCAGGGTACACTAGACCATCGAGTTGCGTATCTTGACACAAAGAAAGCGTACGCTCCACTAGTAAGCCCTCACCTAGCTCTCCACAGGAGCCCACCCGGGCTCTCCCCTTCCGAGAACGTGAATGCACACCCTCAGCTCGGGTGTCCGAGGACAGGGATTGACCCTGCTCGTGGCCATTGACAGCAACTCGACCCTTCGTATCTATACCTTCCATCCGTACAACGTTCCACCCAGACGATCTAATTGGTCGTCGAGTTAACATCCCCATGATTCTATGGATTGCATGCTTGTCTTGAGACGATCGCAACGCCGAATTCAACGCCGACCAACCTTCACGCACAGCACCCAACCCCCGAGGTGTAATCACCAACCGTCTCCCGTTACGCATGCCACTGTATGTCGGCCTCCCCGAAGTATCAACGGTTCGGTCACGTTCTTCAAATACCGCCGGGAGTTGTTGCTTCGCTTTCTTTGCTTCTTTCAGAAAGCACGTCTTTAGGGTCGAGCGATCTCTGCCATTCATCCGACCTTCCGTCCTCCCCAAGTTTGGGCGTCTCTGTAAGACGTCCGTCCTTCGGAAAATAAGGGCGTCTTGCACGCCCTTCGAACTTGGTTTAGAAAGTTCGTCCTTCGGTAACCTATGGGGGGGTAGGTGATCTTTGCCACTTAAGTGCGGAAATGCGCATTCCTCTATGAATGTTCGGTCACACCTCACCAATTTCCCTCCCTCGTCGCGGGTGGTGGCCTGGTGCCTAGCAACGGACTGCCTACATTCTGTCCTGCCCGAATCCACAGGTATCGCGTCACTAAATCTCGACAAAGAATACGCACCCGCTACTCGGGTGCTTGATTGTTCGACACCCGCAGCTACACGCTTCGCTTGCGTACACTCGTGCATAACCGCATGGGATGTAGCTTCCATTTTAAGGTTTGGACGAATACTTGTACTCTCAGTGCTCTCTTCGATAAACTTCAGCTTCGAGCCACGAGCTGTCGAGCTTCGAGCTACCGTTCGAATATCATACGAACCGCCGCTGCTTTTCAAAACACTAACATCTTGAATATGTTCCTCTCTTCCTTCGCTACCTTGGCTTTCTGAAAGAAGCGAGCTTCCCGAAGGACGTGCGTCCTCCCGAAGGAAGGGAAGAAGCGAGCTTTCTGAAAGAAGCTCGCTTCCTTCGCTTCCTTCGATTCCTTCGGAAAGCAGCGAATTTGGATTCAACCCAAGGTGCGCCCTTTTATGCTCATATAACGATCCCTCATGTACACGCACACCCGCTTCCCTTTGGAGTGGTGTGTGTGCACAGACCCCCGACCCCCTGCGGTGGTCTAGTTGAAGATGTGCACGGAAATACGACAAACTTGTAGTTAATTGATTAATAAATTTAGACTTGGACCTCAAACGACTTTTCCTTGAATCACCTCCGCGACTTTTCTCCAATTTATGCGTGGAGCTAAGATGAACGGAAGAGTCTGAACGAAATCTCGGAAGCGGAGAACTAAAAATAGACATAACATATTGTTTAATTTCCAAATCAGAAAACCAATAATTTTTTACAGTCAAATTTAAATTATCTTCCAATATGGTGCGATTTAGTCGTAAACTTTTGGGACTTGCTCTATAACTCATAGATAGAACTCATAGTTGCCTACATAAAGCACCGCTTGCACCTGCTTGGCGTGTACACGCACAGTATATCGCCTTGTGGCCGTATTGCGTTCACGTAGTGAACGCAAGACGTCTGGTTGCACGTTACCCAAACTTAGGTAGGCCTGGGTTTCTGAAAGACGGACGTCCTGCTTCGTTGATCTCCCTACCTTCGGGAGGACGTCGAGCACCCTACAAGAAACACCACGGGTAACCTGAGGTTGTTGTCTCACAGATCCAAACCACCCCCGACCCCGAAGGGGGTGCGTGCTTTCTGAAAGATTACATCGGGCGCCGTCTCTACATATGCCCTCCGTAGTAAGCACTGCTTCGCGCCAGAGGTGAAGCTACGCGAGCGTACAGCCGTACATAGATGATAATCTTCAAACTTGGGTCCCAAAAATCCCTCGCACCTCAGTCTAGGAATCATCTGCTATGATGATGGTCTGGGACGGAGGTCGTCCTTTGGGGACGTGCGAATCAACATTGAGCCCCGGCTTTACACCGGACCGCCGATCTCGAGCCGTAGTAAAGATAGGCGTAACCTCTAAGTATAACACCTGTTTATTCTGCTTCACTTATCAGCACGCGCTATTTCAGTAGGATACGCCGTATTTCCGTAAGCTCTGCTTCGCTTCGCTATGCGGAGCATAAGCACGCAGTAAGTAGACTACACATCCAGTTTCTGCTCCGCATACACATACTACGTCGGCGGAGCCGCACTTGAAAGAAGCAAATACGTTGTATAGCAATGTCTTTTTCCAAAGGACGTCCTTGCTTCGGAAGCAGAGCTTACTGGATGTCAAATACGCTGTATAATCTCACGCAGGGTTTTCAAAGCTAGGTCGTCGCATCATCATCAGCGTAGCTGATGATCTTCAGAGACGACCTAGCTGCTACGCTTTCCTTGGTATCTGAAAGACGGCCTTCTTTCAGAAGTATAAGGTGCGGAGCACCAGCACGGCCTTGTTTCGCTTCCTTCGGAAAGCACCCTGAGGATACGCATAGCACTCTTCATGGTGATCTTCGATCACCATCAACAAGCATAAGGTGCGGAGCACCAGCACCGTGTAGTACACTTGATCGTTGCTTGCCATCACCATCATCTACGATGATGGTCAGTTTACTTACTGCGTGCTTCGAGTATCCATTCTGAAACAAGTCCGTCTTCCCGAAGGTTACACGTCCTTTGGGAAGCCGCCAGAGGTGAAGCTTTCCGAAGGAAGCGCCAGAGGTGAAGCTTCCCGAAGGACGTTCGCTTCCTTCGGAAAGCCGCCACCCCGCCAGAGGTGAAGCTTCCCGAAGGAAGCCGAAGGACGCCGCCAGAGGTGAAGCTTCCCGAAGGACGTTCGCTTCCTTCGGAAAGCCGCCAGAGGTGAAGCTTCCCGAAGGACGTTCAGAAACAAGTTCAACTTCTTACAGAAAGCCTCCAGAGGTGAAGCTTCCCGAAGGAAGCAAAAGATGTTCATAAAGCCGCCAGAGGTGAAGCTTTCCGAGGGAAGCGCGTCCCCCGAAGGAAGGGCACAAGTTCGCTTTCTGAACGTCCTTCGGGAAGCTTCACCTCTGGCGCTTCCTTCGGAAAGCCGCCAGAGGTGAAGCTTTCCGAAGGAAGCGCCAGAGATGACGCTTTCCAAAGGACGCGCCAGAGATGAAGCTTTCCAAAGGACGCGCTTTTTTCAAAACAAGTTCGCTTCCTTCGGAAAGCCGCCACCCCGCCAGCGGTGAAGCTTTCCGAAGGAACAAGTTCGCGTCCTTCGGAAAGCCGCCAGAGGTGAAGCTTCTTTAAGAAAGCCGCCAGAGGTGAAGCTTCCCGAAGGACGTTCAGAAACAAGTTCAGCTTTCTGAAAGAAGTTCAGCTTCTTACAGAAATCCGCCAGAGGTGAAGCTTTCCGAAGGAAGCCGAAGGAAGCGAAGGACGCCCTTCCTTCGGGAGGAAGCCGAAGGACGCGCTTTTTTCAAAACAAGTTCGCTTCCTTCGGAAAGAGAGAGCGGGCGTCTTGAAGATCTTTCAGAAACCTCTGGGATTTGCAGACGTGAACGTCAGCACTCTTGATGGAGATCTTCGATCACCCTCAACAAGCATAAGGTGCGGCGCACCCTAACGCTCCTTTACGGCCAGTCGTAGAGGGAAGGGCGTCTATGAAAGACGTCCTTGGCTGCTTTCTTCAAGATCGCTTTCCTTGGTCCACGTAGCAATCTTCATGGTGATCTTGGATCCCCATCAAGAAGCATAATAAGCACACAGAGGATACGCGTAGTTCACTTACTGCGTGCTTCGCGGTGCTCCTTAATCTTATGCTGCGCGATCCTTTGGAATGCATATCGACGATCTGCTTTCCAAAGGATCGCGCAGCATAAGGTCACGGTGTGCTGACCATCCTCGCAGATGCTGGTGATGAAGATCATGGTGATCTTTGATCACCATCCACGCTGACGTTCACATCTGCACTCTTCATGGTGATCTTCGATCACCATCAAGAAGCCTAAGGTGCGTAGCTCCAGCACGCTCTTCCTTCGGAAAGACGGCGTAGTTCACTTGATCGTAGATTGCCATCACCCTCATCGTCAATGATGGTGATCTTTGATCCACGCGGACGTGTACGACAGCACTCTTTATGGTGATCTTCGATCACCATCAATAATCCTAAGGTGCGGAGCTCCCGCACGCTATTCCTTCGGAAAGACGGCGTATAAGCTTGGGCGTATATGAAGATCATCAGCGACTCTGCCGAGGATAAGACGTACGTTCTCCCGTAGTACTAGCGTCTCTCTTCCTTCGGGAAGACGTCCGTCGCTGCCACGCACTCCGTTCCTCTGAAAGACTTACGTCTTGAATAGGGACGGAGTGCGCGGCAGCTAGGGCGTCTCTGAAGAGCATCAGCGTAGCTCATGATGAGGAGACGTCCGTCCTTTGCTTCCTTCGGGAAACGTGCGTCCTTTACTTCCTTCGGGAAACGTGCGTCCTTCTGAAAGACGTTAGTTCCCCGCTTTCCGAAGGAAGAAGAAGGAAGAAGAAGGAAGCGCTTTCTTTGGAAAGCGGGCTTCCCGAAGGAAGCGAGGGAAGTGCGTACTTTGGCAAACGTGCGTCCTTTGGCAAACGTGCGTCCTTCGGATAAGAAGGCCAGCCCTCTGGGTTCTTTGTAGCTCACGCTCTCTCTTTCCGAAGGAAGCGCCAGAGGTGAAGCTTTCCGAAGGAAGCCGTAGGAATCCCGTGCTTCGGGGGGACGTGTATCCTTCGGAGCGACGGATGGTGACCTTGGATCACCATCAAGAACCTCAGACAGCGAACCACACCCCAAGAATTGGGGGCTGGTGTGATAAACCGAAATCATTTTCTACCTGTTTTCGTTTTTGCTGCTGTAGTTGGAAATTTCACTGCTTGTCGAGTATCCACAAATTCGCCTAACCGAAATCCCACCATAGCGGGAACTATGCGGATTAATTTCCACCGTTTTGTATTCAACTGCTGTTGAGACACATAAAACCACTTGTTTATTCTATAACTATCACACGGTGTAGCATCACTACGTGGGCGTACTCTACCCAGTTGAGGTTGAACAGTTGACTTGCTGCATACTTTAAAGCGTAGGGTGTTTGGCACCGTATGAGCACGGCCTTCTATGTCCCGTTTCAAGGGTATGGCGACACGACGCTCGTATTTTGCGTTTACGTGAACTTGGGTAGGAGCTGCACGTGTATCGGTGGGTAACTCAGGAAAAGACTTATCCGAAGCGAACCCCAACCTTGTTCCGCCTAATACTTGGGCCCTAGAATTAAATTGCGCCGCGCTCGACATCAACCCCTGACCCTGTCCCACCCGCTGCGTTGACTCAATCGACCTCGAGCCTGGCACAACGTAGGTTAACCCAATCATCGATTTAGTAATTCGTTGATTTCGCTTGCCTAGATAAATATTCATAGCAAGTACATCTCGATCATCAACTGCACGTACTCTCTTGTCTACGTGGCGCTTAATTTCAGTCTGTCCAGCTGAATGCGCACCCGATGCGCGTGTGCTGCCCTTTGTTGCCGAACTACGAACGTCTTTCAGAACAACATCAACCTCCCGGAAGTTCATACGTTCCGATGCCCAACCACTATTAACCAATCGCGCCTGGGGACTGCATACTGCGTCAACTCCAGCAGATCTCGAAAAGACCCAAGACGACCGTCGCTGAAAAACCCTAGCGGGTTGCGCATTATGCTCTACACGCAACGCCGAATCTTGTAAATATTCCACTGCCCTGAAGTGAGTGCACGTTGCAGTGGTGCCTCTTGATACGGAACCCGCACCCCTCGTGTAGGAGGCGGCCTGCCCTTCTTGAGTTCCCCTACCTGTTGACCTAATCCTCACATCCGGCAGTGTATATGTAGCACGTGTTGACGCTTTCAGCACAAGGGACTCCACCTTGCTGAAACCATTTACTCCTTGGGGACGCTCCCGCTTAACCTTTGTGGCCCAAGACGTGGGCACGTCCACCCTGTTATGGAGGTCGCACCCACGTCGGGGGGTCCGCAAGAACGATTTCATTCTCGCCTGTGACTGCGTTCGCGCAGTCGGGGCCCTCCACTTGGTGAATGGTAGGCTTGGCGTGTCTTGGCGAGCTGCGCATCCCCGTCGGACTACATAAAGCTTGGCGTCTTTCATAACAGACTGTCCTTTGGAACCCAAGGGAGATCCCAGCTCTACTAAATTCGAGAAAGACTCCCTACACACACCCCCGCAGGAATCAATGAATCGCAGTGTGACCTGCCCCCCGCCCCCCTGTGAGCGGAAACACACCCCCATCCTCGGTCCTTCGGGAACCTCCGGCAAGTTGGGTATGTGTGCAGCATCACTTGCGAGGCGTAAGCCCTCCTGCGGAGGTGTTGTAGCGTAATTATCAATAGAAAAACAGACCACTTGTTTTAAATCTCGTAACTTCAACTTAGGCGGCCGCTTATACAACGGCTTCTGTGCATATGGTGTAAAGTATAACGATAGTCTGTCCCGGTTGTTCATCTGCATGTATGTTACACATCCAAAGCCCCCACGTATCTCTTTGTATGTCCACCGTAAACCACTCCGACCTTCGGGGACCTTTTGCAGGTAGACGATAGCTGAAAGAATCGCAGGCTCCTTCCTTTGCGAAGCATGCGATGTCTTTTTTTCATGCCAAGCACGTGCTATTTTCGCATCCCTAGCGGGATGTAGGAAAACACGCGATTCCATTCAAGTCTCACGTACGTATGGTATATGACAAACGCCATAAGGTACCCGAGGTTGGTAGGCTCACCGAGCCGACCTCTACTTGGTGGATGAACCTTCCCCCTCGGCCCCCCGTCGTGACGTTCACGTCTGCGTAGCTCTCCCAAGGAAGTTGGATCGCCATCCTTTGGAAAGCAGCTCGTAAATCTGCTGTCCACAGGACCGCTCAGCACTCTTTATGGTGATACAAGATCACCATCAAGACGATCAACAAGACCAGCGGTTTCTGAAAGACGCCCGCTTTCTCGCTCTCGGCAATACGGACTTGTTTCAGAAAGGATACGCGTAACCATCCCCCGTTCCCCTCCGTCCCCCCAAGGACGTACTTCTTTCATAGGGACGTAGGTGTACGGACGTCTTTCAGAGGGAAATGGTGATCTTCGATCACCATAATGGATGCGCTTCCTTCAAAGAACGGAGAGGCAGTTGCGTTTTACAGAGCACGCAGTTTCCCTCATCATAGATAATGTTCGTTCTCCCAGTGAACTAAGCTCTGCTTCGCGCCAGAGGTGACGCTACGCGAGCGTAAGGACATCATCTTCGATGATGTCCAAGGAGGGGGGCTGCGACCTGAGGAAAGCGTCCCCCCCTAGGAAAGACGCACCACTGATCCAGTGGTTTGTAGGCTCACCGATCCAACATCAACTGCGTAGTTGCACTTACAGAGATGCTTAGCTTACTTCGCTTCTGCGCACGCCGTCCCCCTCCGCCCCCCGAAGGACGGACGGGACCGGAGATGGCAGTAAACCCAAGGAATGCGTATCAGGAAGGGAAAGACGCCTTAGGCTACCAGTCCGTTGCAGAGGTGACCAACGGTAACCTTTGGTTTGTCGAGTCCACGTCTTTCCGAAGGTAGCCTAATAACCCGCTTCCTACGGAAACACTCTGTCCTGCCGTTTATGGTTCGATTCCTTAGCTGCAGCGCATTCCGCCCCCCGATGGAGGAAGACCCGGGCAAGCGACTCAGTTACCGATGCCATAGGATAGCGCATCTGCGTTGGAATTGACGACAAGACCGCAAGGACGTGCTGGCATACACGGACGTGCACTGAGTGATTATCTTAATCGTTCACTCTGAGAAAAGCATCCCCGAAAGTGGTGCTCGCTCTCGGACGATTTCTGAAAGACAGCCGTCCTGTGCGTCCTCCCGAAGGAAGCGCCAGAGGTAAAGCTTCTTCCCTTCCTTCGGGAAGCGCGTCCTGCTGAAACCTATGCTTTGGTAGGCCGTTGGTTAGCAAGTTATGCTTCTTTCCGATAGAGACTACGCCATTGGTGTAGCTCGCACCCCCAAAGGAAGTGTATCCGCAGCTTCGCGGATCAAGATCATCATCAACTATGATGGACAAGCTCACGTTCACATTCGGTGAATGTTACGCAGTACTTCGCAGAAAGACGCCAAGGGTTCCCATAGGTAACCCTGTGTTCTGAAAAACATTCCTATACACGTAACTTCTGTAAACCACTGGCGTCTTTCTGAAATCACTAGCAGCAGAGCCTGCGAAGCTGCTTGGCTTATTCGTGCTGACGTGCACGTCCTCGTGTATGGTGATCAAAGATTACCATGAGCATCATCACCATCTTCGTAGATGATGGTGATGGTCACTGCGTGCTCTCTTCCTACGGAAAGACTCAACTACCCTGGAATACCTCCGTTCCCCACGGGGGACGCGCTTTCCGAAGGAAGCGCCTGAGGTGTAACTTGTTTCTGAACGTCCTTCGGGAAGCTTCACCTCTGGCGGCTTTCCGAAGGAAGCGAACGTCCTTCGGGAAGCTTCACCTCTGGCGGCTTTCCGAAGGAAGCGAACTTGTTTCCGTCCTTCGGCTTCCTCCCGAAGGAAGGGCGTCCTTCGCCGTCCTTCGGAAAGCTTCACCTCTGGCGGGGTGGCGCTTTCCGAAGGAAGCGAACGTCCTTCGGGAAGCTTCACCTCTGGCGGCTTTCTGAACGTCCTTCGGGAAGCTTCACCTCTGGCGCTTCCTTCGGAAAGCTTCACCTCTGGCGGGGTGGCGGCTTTCCGAAGGAAGCGAACTTGTTTCCGTCCTTCGGCTTCCTCCCGAAGGAAGGGCGTCCTTCGGCGTCCTTCGGAAAGCTTCACCTCTGGCGGGGTGGCGCTTTCCGAAGGAAGCGAACGTCCTTCGGGAAGCTTCACCTCTGGCGGCTTCCTTCGGAAAGCTTCACCTCTGGCGGGGGACATGCGTCCTCCCGAAGGAAGGGAAGAAGCCCGCCAGAGGTGAAGCTTCCCGAAGGAAGCGAAACAAGTTCAGCTTCTTTCAGAAAGCGGGGGACGGCGGGTAACGGTGTAAGGTTTCGCGTAGCCTTACTCCGTCTTCCCCAGCTTGATGAAAAAAGTTCGCTTTCTTCGGTAAGAGAAAGCGGGTTGACGCCAACGTACGAACTCTCTTTCCGAAGGAAGCGAACTTGTTACACGTCCTTCGGCTTCCTTCGGGAAGCTTCACCTCTGGCGGGGTGGCGGCTTTCTTAAAGAAGCTTCACCTCTGACGCTTCCTTCGGAAAGACGGCCTTCTTTCAGAAAGCACCCATAGTATACCTTACGATATGCGCGTCTTTCCGAAGGAAGCCGAAGGACGCCCTTTCTGAACTTGTTTCGCTTCCTTCGGGGAACGGAGACTCAGGAAAGCGCAGCAGCTAGGAAGCCGCCAGAGGTGTAGCTTCCCGAAGGATGGGCGTTCTCCTGAGCTTCTTTCAGAAAGGGCGTCCTCCCGCCAGAGGTGAAGCTTCTTCCCTTCCTTTGGGAAGGGCGTCCTTCGGCTTGATGAACTTGTTTTGAAAAAAGTGCGTCCTTCGGCTTTCTGAACGTCCTTCGGGAAGCTTCACCTCTGGCGGCTTTCCGAAGGAAGCGAACTTGTTTTGAAAAAAGCGCGTCCTTCGGCTTTCTGAACTTGTTTTGAAAAAAGCGCGACCTTCGGCTTCCTTCGGGAAGCTTCACCTCTGGCGGGGTGGCGGCTTTCCGAAGGAAGCCGAAGGAAGCCGAAGGAAGCCGAAGGAAGCCGAAGGAAGCGAACTTGTTTTGAAAAAAGCACGTCCTTCGGCTTCCTCCCGAAGGAAGGGCGTCCTTCGCTTCCTCCCGAAGGAAGGGCGTCCTTCGCTTCCTTCGGGAAGCTTCACCTCTGGCGGGGTGGCGCTTCCTTCGGAAAGCTTCACCTCTGGCGGGGTGGCGGCTTTCCGAAGGAAGCGAACGTCCTTCGGGAAGCTTCACCTCTGGCGCTTCCTTCGGAAAGCTTCACCTCTGGCGGCTTCCTTCGGAAAGATAGCACTCATTGACCTTATGCTGCACGGTCCTTTGGAAAGCAGGACGTAGATGATGGTTATGACTATCGTAGATCAAGTGTCATACAGCGTTTTTGACATCATCGAAGATGATGGTGACCTACGCAGTATGTGTACACATTCTTCCAAGGCGCAGCCGCTGGCAAATTCGATGAATACCACCCCCTACGGGCTCCCTACGGACTCCCTACGGGAGTGCGATCTCGCCATGTCTTTTTTTTTTCTTCCGTCCTTCGGGGACGGCCAGAGGTGAAGCTAACCTCTGGGCTTCTCAGACGTGCGGCCGTTGGAGTCACTGCGTGCTTTCTGAAAGACGCAACTGCCCTGGAATACCTCCGTTCCTCTTCAAGACGTACGTTCCCCGCTTCCCGTAGGAAGGGAAGAAGCCCGCTTCCCGAAGGAAGGGCGTCCTTCGGAAAGCTTCACCTCTGGCGGGAGACGCGCTTTCCGAAGGAAGCGCCAGAGGTTCCCGAAGGAAGCAACTTTTTTCTGAAAGAAGCTAGGCTTTCTGAAAGAAGCTTCACCTCTGGCGGCTTTCCGAAGGAAGCGCCAGAGGTTCCCGAAGGAAGCAACTTTTTTCTGAACGTCCTTCGGGAAGCTTCACCTCTGGCGGCTTTCCGAAGGAAGCGAACGTCCTTCGGGAAGCTTCACCTCTGGCGGCTTTCCGAAGGAAGCGAACTTGTTTCCGTCCTTCGGCTTCCTCCCGAAGGAAGGGCGTCCTTCGCTTCCTTCGGCTTCCTTCGGAAAGCTTCACC
>Ga0209985_10000411_pt1 | contig 47720 bp, 45 predicted proteins | sample NOAtaG_FD_187305 | JGI IMG/M metagenome (GOLD analysis project Ga0209985, IMG submission 187305) | Freshwater lake microbial communities from Lake Erie, under a cyanobacterial bloom - NOAA_Erie_Diel6S_1000h metaG (SPAdes) (version 2) | ecosystem: Environmental > Aquatic > Freshwater > Lake ... | reverse complement strand
CGTTTTCCACCAGCCCGCCGACGCGGAACGTGCGGCCCTGCGGGGCCTCGTTCGCGGCCACCTGGCTCGGCGAGTAGAAGAAGACCATGTTGCTCTGGAAGGCATTGAGCACCAGCGCCACGACGGCGGCGCTGGCGACGACCAGCCCGCCGACGATGGCGAAACGCTTGTGACGAGGCTTCATCGCAGCCACTCCTTGAATCGGTTGCCGGACGGGGCGCTCAGCCCTCGTCGCGGTCGCCGCCGGACTCGGCGGCCTCCTGCAGCGCACGGCGGTGGCGCCGCCGAGCCAGCAGCGGCTCGGCCACCATCACCGCGGCACACACGCCGTACGACATCCAGACGTACCAGCCGTAGCCGCCCATCGCGAAGAACTCGGATGCGGACCCCCAGTTCATGACGGCATTCTTCCCTTCGCGAGTTCGTCCACCCATGCGGTGTGGGCTTCCCGCTCGAGCACCATCGCCCGCGTGCGCATGAACACGGTGGCGAACGCGTAGGCCCAGAACGCGAAAGTCATGATCAGCATCGCCACCAGCATCGTGGTGGCCATCGTCGGCGCCTGCTTGAAGCTGATGGTGGCGCCCTGGTGCAGCGTGTTCCACCACTTGACCGAGAAGTAGATGATCGGCACGTTGACGCTGCCCACCAGCGCCAGCAGCGCGCCGGCCTGGTCGCCGCGCTTGACGTCGTCGATGGCGTTGACGAGGGCGAGGTAGCCGAGGTAGAGGAACAACAGGATCAGCGTCGTCGTCAGCCGCGCGTCCCACACCCAGTACGTCCCCCAGGTCGGGCGGCCCCAGAAGGCGCCGGTCCACAGCGCCAGGAAGGTGAACAGCGCCCCGGTGGGTGCGATCGCGCGGGCCAGCATCGAGGCCATGCGCGCGTTGAAGGCCCAGCCGATGCCGGCCCAGAAGGCCATCACCAGGTAAAGCAGCATGCCCATCCAGGCTGCCGGCACGTGGATGAAGATGATGCGGTAGCTCTCGCCCTGCGTCGCATCGGTCGGAGCGACGAAGAAGCCCGCGTACAGGCCGGCCGCCGCGAGCACGATCGTCAGGCCCCACAGCCACGGCAGCAGCGCGCCCATCAGCGCGTAGAAGCGGGCCGGGGCGGCGAAGGTGAACAGCCGCAGCCGCGAGCCGGGCGGCAGGACGGCCTGGGAGGGGTTGGTGGAGTTCATGCGCGGGGTGCGGTGCGGTGGCCTGGGTCCGTCGCCGGCGCCGTCATTCGGTGGAGATGCGCAGCGCCGCCGCCGTGGCCGGCGGGCCGCCGACCGCGGTCAGGATCAGCAGCGCGCCCAGCAGCGAGAAGTGGCCCGAGGCCGACAGCCCGGCTTCCACCTGCGACACCGCACCGGCGCCGAAGATCAGAGCCGGCGTGGTGAGCGGCAAAACGATCAGGATCAGCAGCATGCCACCGCTGCGCAGCCCGAGCGTCAGCGCCGCGCCCAAGGCCCCGAGCAGGCTGAGGATGGGCGTGCCCAGCGCCAGGCCGGCCACCAGAGCCAGCAGCGCCGGCGTCGACAGCCCGAACAGGATGCCCACCAGCGGCGTGGCCACGATCAGCGGCAGGCCGGTCAGCAGCCAGTGCGCGCAGCACTTGGCGGCAGCGAGCGCGACCGCCGACTGCGGCGCCAGCAGCATCTGCTCGAGCGAGCCGTCGGCCTGGTCGCCGGCGAACAGCTGGTTCACCGACAGCATCGAGGCCAGCAGCGCGCACACCCAGACGATGCCCGGCGCGATCTGGCGCAGCGTCTGCGCCTCCGGCCCGACGCCGAGAGGGAACAGGCTCAGTGCGACGAGGAAGAACACCAGCGGCAGCAGCGTGTCGATGCGGCGGCGCATCGCCAGCCGCAGGTCGCGCATCAGCACCGCGACGAACAGGTCGGTCATGCCCGGCCATCGTCGGTGCCGGGCACGGGCCGGCCCTGGGTGGCGGCGATGTGACGGTCGAGATCGAGCTCGCGCGGCACCGGGTGGGCCAGGCTGAGGGCCTGGTGGCTCGTGAGCAGCGTCGCGCCGCCACGCGCGGCGTGCTCGGCGAGCAGCGCGTTCAACGTGGCGATGCCGTCGGCGTCGAGTGCGTCGAAGGGCTCGTCCAGCAGCCACAGCGGCTGGTCCAGCGCGAGCGCCAGGCGCGCCAGCGCGACACGCCGGCGCTGGCCCTGGCTCAGCGTGCGCACCGGTGCTCTGCGCTTGTGCTGCACGCCCAGCCGCGCCAGCGCGGCCTGGATCCGTTCGGGTGCCGGTCGCGCGCCCGACAGCCGGCACAGGAAGTCGAGGGCCTCGCCGGCGTCGAGGTCGTCCTTCAGCGCGTTGTGGTGGCCGATGAACACCAGCATCCGGCGCCACGCCGGGCCGGCCTCGCGCGCGGTGCGGCCGCCTGCCTCGCCGCCAAGGCGGATCTCGCCGGCCGTCGGCGAGGCCAACCCGGCGAGCAGGCGCAGCAGCGTCGTCTTGCCGCGCCCGTTGCGGCCGCGCAGCCAGGTGACGCTGCCCGGCTCGAGCGCCAGGTCGAGCCGCTCGAACAGCGGCCGCTCGCCGCGCTGCCCGCCCAGGCCGATGGCCCGCAGCACGGGCAACGACCCCAGCACGGCTGGGGTCTCGGGCGTCGTGACGGGGTTGGACTGCACGGTGATCTTCTCGCGGCGAAGGCCTGGACTGCGGGCGTTCCCGGCGGCCGCGTCGAGGGAGACGGGGGCCGATGGGGGCGCAGTGTACGGGTTGGTCCTCGGGCGGCCGCTTGACCCGCGTCAGTCTCTGCCACCCCTGTCGTGTCAGCGTCTTCCCAGGGCCGCGTGCGCGTCGGCCCGGGAAGGCCGCGGGCGTGCTCAGGTCTCCTCGGGCACCATGTCGATGGCGCCGCAGGGGCACTCGGCGGCGCACAGGCCGCAGCCCTTGCAGTAGTCGTAGTCGAACTCGAAGCCGCGCCCGGGCCCGAGCTTGATCACCGCGTTGTCGGGGCAGACGCCGTAGCAGTTGTCGCACTCGAAGCAGTTGCCGCAGCTCAGGCAGCGCCGCGCCTCGAACAGCGCGTTGTCCTCGGTGAGCCCGCCCTGCACCTCGTCGAAGCTGCCGGTCCGGCGGGCGAGGTCGAGTTGCGGGCGCACCGTCTGGGGGGCGTCGCTGTAGTACCAGGTGTTGAGCCGCTCGAAGGTGGCCGGTGCATGCCTGGGGCGCGGCCCGGCGTCCTCCCCGCGCAGCCAGGCGTCGATCCGGCGTGCCGCCTTCTTGCCGTGTCCCACCGCCACCGTCACGTTGCGCTCGGCGGGCACCGCGTCGCCGCCCGCGAACAGACCCGCGCGCCCGGTCATCAGCGTCTCGCGATCGACCTGCACCACGCCGTCGTCCACGGCGACGCCCGTCACCCCGTCGAGCAGCCCCAGGTCGACGTCCTGCCCGAGCGCGAGCACCACCGAGTCGGCCGCCAGCGTCTCGAACTCGCCAGTGGGCTGCGGGAAGCCTGCGTCGTCCAGCCGCATCCGCTCGACCGTGACCTTGCCCCCGGCGGCCTGCCGGATCGTCGACAGCCATTTGACGAGCACGCCTTCCTGCAGCGCCTCCTCGAGCTCGGACTCGTGCGCGGGCATCTTCTCGCGTGTGCGGCGGTAGACGATCACTGCCTCGGTGGCGCCCAGCCGGCGTGCCGTGCGGGCGACGTCGAGCGCCGTGTTGCCGCCGCCGTAGACCACCACGCGGCGGCCGAGCAGCGGCGGCGTGTGGTCCTCCATGCCGCGCAGCACCGACACCGCGTCGAGGATCCGGGCCCCGTCCTTGGCCGGGATCCAGGCGCGCCGGCCGATGTGGGCACCGATGGCCAGGAAGGTGGCGTCGACGCCGGCCATGGCTTCTTCGAGCCGGCCCACCTTGTCGCCCAGCCGCAGGTCGATGCCGGTGGCGACGATGCGCGCGATCTCGGCGTCCAGCACGTCGCGCGGGAGCCGGTAGCGCGGGATGCCGAAGCGCAGCATGCCGCCAGCCACCGGCCCGGCCTCGCGCACGGTGACGCGATGGCCCATCCGCCGCAGATGGAATGCCGCCGACAGGCCGGAAGGGCCGGCACCGACCACCAGCACGTGCTTGCCGGTCTCGACGGCCGGCGGCTCGAAGCCCCAGCCGCGGCGCAGCGCCTCGTCGCCGAGGAAGCGCTCGACGGCGTGGATCCCGACCGCGGCGTCGAGCCGCCCGCGGTTGCAGGCGTCCTCGCAGGAGTGATAGCAGACCCGGCCCATCACGGCCGGCAGCGGGTTGTCGCGCGTCAGGTGCCGCCAGGCGCCCTCGTAGTCGCCGCCCTCGGCCCGGAACAGCCAGCCCTGGATGTCCTCGCCGGCCGGGCAGGTCGAGTTGCACGGCGGCAGCCGGTCGACGTAGACCGGGCGCAGCGTGCGCCAGCTGCCGGTCTTGTTGGCCCGCGACGAGCCCGGGTCGAGCGTGATCGCGAACGGCTTGTACATCGTCATGCCGCCTCCCCCGCGCCGCGCGGCGCATCGAGCAGGCCGTAGCGGCGGATGTTGCGGTCGGCCCGGGCCTGGATGCGGGCGCGCGCGTCGTCGCCGCCGGCGGCGAACAGGTGCGCGAAGCGCTTCTGCGGGCGCAGGTAGTCGTCCACCGGCACGAGACGGCGGATCGGCGCGACGCGGCACAGCTCCCCGTGCTCGGCCTCGAACACCGGGAACAGGCCGCTCTCGACGGCCAGCCGCGCCAGCCGGATGGTGTCGCCCGGCGCGGCACCCCAGCCGAGCGGGCAGGGCACCAGCACGTGCAGGTAGCGCGCGCCGCGGATGGCCATCGCGCGCTCGACCTTGGCCTCGAGGTCGCGCAGGTCGGCGACGGTGGCGGTGGCCACGTAGGGGATCGCGTGCGCCATCGCGATCCGCGGCAGGTCCTTGCCCTGGCCGAATCGGGCCCCCGGTGCGGCGCCGACAGCCGGCGTCGTGGCGGTGCGGGCCGCCGGCGGCGTGGCGCTGGAGCGCTGCACGCCGGTGTTCATGTAGGCCTCGTTGTCGTAGCAGACGTAGAGGACGTCGTCGTTGCGCTCGAACATGCCCGACAGGCAGCCGAAGCCGATGTCGGTGGTGCCGCCGTCGCCCCCCTGGGCGACGACGCGGACGTCGCTCTCCGCGCGCCCGGCCTTCTGCGCCCGCACCTTCAGCGCCGCGGCGATGCCGGTGCCCACGGCGGCGGCGTTGCCGAACAGCGAGTGGATCCAGGGCAGGCGCCAGCTGGTCTCGGGGTAGGGCGTGGAGAAGACCTCGAGGCAGCCGGTCGCGTTGGCCGCGATCAGCCGCCCGCCGGTGGCGCGCAGCGCGGCGTCGAGCGTGTAGCGGGCGCCGAGCGCCTCGCCGCAGCCCTGGCAGGCGCGGTGGCCGCTGTCGAGCGCGTTGGCACGCTCGGGGCTGGACTGCACGCTGCGCTGCCCGGGCTCGAGCAGGCGGTTGCCGACCGTGAAGGTGCCGGTCTGGTAGAAGCGAACGGGGGCGTTCATCGGGAGGGTCTCGGACCTTCAGTGCACCTTGCTCGCCACCGTGCCCAGGTCGCGCAGCAGGTTCTCGGCCACCGGGCCGCTGCGACGGATCTCGGCCTCGCGCTGCAGCTGGCGCTCCACCATCCGCTGGTCGAGGTCGAGGAAGGTCAGCGCCCCCAGCCGGTCGGCGACCGCGTCGCGCAGCATCCGCGCCAGCGACGCCTTGGTGATCGCACGGCCGCCCAGCCCGGCCACGACCGTGCAGCCGTGCAGCTGCAGGCCCGACAGCGCCAGTCGCACGTCGGTGCTGACCACGCCCCCCAGGCCCACCGAGAAGCTCTTCTCGAGCACGACGACGCGGCGCGCGCCCTGCAGCGCGGCGCGCACCGCGGCCAGCGGGAACGGCCGGTACGAGTGGATCCCCAGCACGCCGACCTTCAGCCCGGCCTCGCGCAGCTCGTCGACCGTGTCCTTCAGCGTGCCGAGCACGCTGCCCAGCGCGACGACGACGGTCTCGGCGTCCTCGGTGCGGTAGGTGCGCACCAGCCCGCCGGTGGTGCGCCCGAAGCGGGCGGCGAACTCCTCGGCGATCTGCGGGATGCGCTCCAGCGCCAGCGTCTGCTTCGCGTGCGCGAGGTAGCGCACCTCCATGAAGGCCTCGGGCCCGACCATCGCCCCGATCGAGACCGGGTCGTCGGGGTCGAGCACCTGCCGCGGCTCGTAGGGCGGCAGGAAGGCGTCGACCTCGGCCTGCGCGGGCATGGCGACGCGCTCGACGGCGTGGGTCAGGATGAAGCCGTCCATGCAGACCATCACCGGCATCGACAACTCCTCGGCCAGCCGGAAGGCCTGGATGTGCAGGTCGGCCGCCTCCTGGTTGTGGGCGGCGAACAGCTGGATCCAGCCGCAGTCGCGCTGGCTCATGCTGTCGCTGTGGTCGTTCCAGATGTTGATCGGCGCGCCGATCGCCCGGTTGGCCACCGTCATGACGATCGGCAGGCCCAGGCCGCTGGCGTTGTAGACCGCCTCGGCCATGAACAGCAGGCCCTGGCTGGCGGTGGCGGTATAGGCGCGCCCGCCCGCGGCGCTGGCCCCGATGGCCACGCTCATCGCCGCGAACTCGCTCTCGACGTTGATGAACTCGCAGGGCGCGAGCGAGCCCGCCTGCACCAGCTCGGCCAATGCCTCGACGATGTGCGTCTGCGGCGAGATCGGGTAGGCGCAGATCACCTCCGGCCGCGCCAGCGCGACGGCCTCGGCCACCGCGCGCGAGCCTTCAATCTGCCTGAACATCGGCCAGCGCCTGCAGTTCGCGCCCGACGAAGTCGAAGGCCTCGGTGGCCGCGGCCACGTTGCCGGCCGCGACGCGTCCCTCGAAGCGATGCCCGATCGCGTCCACCACGCCGGCGAGCGTGACCAGGCCGGACAGCGCGGCGAAGCCGCCCAGCAGCACCGCGCCGGGCAGCGGCCGCCCGAGGTGGCGCAGCGCGATCTCGGTGGCGGGCACGGTGACGAGCCGCTCGCGCCTGAAACGCCGCGCCACGTCGCCCAGCCCCAGCTCGTCGAAGCCGCGCCGGCTGTTGATCAGCACGTAGCCCTCGCGCCTCAGCCCCTGGAACACGTCGACCTGGTGCAGCAGCGTCGGGTCCTGCACGATCAGCACGTCGGGCTCGACGATCGGCTCGCGCAGCCGGATCTCGCGCGTGTCGATGCGGCAGAACGCCACCACCGGCGCGCCGGTGCGCTCGGACCCGAAGCTGGGGAAGGCCTGCGCGTGGCGGCCTTCCTCGAAGGCCGCCACCGACAGCAACTCGGCCGCGGTGACCACGCCCTGGCCGCCGCGCCCGTGGATGCGAACCTGCAGCACGGTGCTCTCCTGGCCGGCGCCGTGTGGCACGGGCTGGGGCCATTGTTCGAACGCCGGGTGCCGGCCCGGTTGACCGGCATCAACCGCGCCCGCGGCCGATCGGCCGGCGCGCGCGTGCGGTTCCCGATCGCGGTGACGCTGGTCGTCGGCACGCCGGCGCCCCTCGTCACGCCCCTGATCGGGATGCCGATCTCCGCGCTCGATGCGGTGACCGGGATGCCGCTGGCGCTGATGCGCAGCCGCTGAGCGCGCTTGACGCACGTCAAGGCGGAATCGCCACCGCCGCCTAGCTTGAACATTGCCACCGTTCTCCACGAGAGAGCTGGCCGGGGCCCCGGGGCACGGGGTCCGCGCGGTGGCGGCGACGCGGAGCCCGTCCGCGGATGATTCTCATGAGGAATTCGATGAACACCAACCGTCTGCCGAGCCTGTTCGCTCCGGAACCGTTCCTGTTCGACGATGCGTTCCGCACCTTCATGCGGCCCTTCCGTTGGGAAGCGCCGGTGGCCGATGCGCCCGCGATCCCGATGGACGTGGTCGAGAAGGACGATGCGTACGTCGTCACGGCCCAGATCCCGGGCGTGCCGAAGGAAGCGATCCACGTCGAGATCGAGGGTCGCCAGGTGATGATCACGGCCGAGTACAAGAAGCCCGTGGTCGAGACCAAGGAAGCCCGCATGCTGCGCAGCGAGCTGGCCTACGGCTTCGCCAGCCGCGTGTTCACGCTGGCCTACGAGGTCGACCGCGCGAAGGCCGTCGCCAGGTACGCCGACGGCGTGCTGACGCTGACGCTGCCCAAGCTCGTGCCGGCCGCGGTCGCGCCGCTGGTGATCGAGTGAGGGCCGCCCCGCGGCACCCGGAGGGAGGTCGGGTGCCGTCCGGGGCACCGTCCCGCGGCTCCGGCCGCGGGACCGGCGGGGCAGGGGCGGGATGCCCGGATGCCCCGCCTTCGCATGCCGGCCCGCGCCGCGCGGGGTTGCCGCGCAGTGCCTACACTGCCGTCGATGGCTGACCCCGCGCGCGACCCGCACGCCCCCGCAGGCGCCGCTCCAGCGTCCCGGGCGCAGGAGGGGCCGGACATCGGCCCGGTGCTGGTGCTCGGGGCCAGCGGCTACGTCGGCAGCCATCTCGTGCCCTGGCTCGCGGCCCGCGGCGTGCGCGTGCGCGCGGCAGCACGCCGCGCCGACGCCCTGGCCGCACGCGCCTGGCCCGGCGTCGAGTGCGTGGCCGCCGACGCGCTCGACCCGGCCAGCCTCGATGCCGCACTGGCGGGCGTGCGCACCGCCTACTACCTCGTGCACTCCATGGCGGCGGGGCGCGACTTCCCGCGGCTCGACCGGCAGGCGGCCATCCACTTCCGCGAGGCGGCGGCGCGCGCCGGCGTGCGGCGCATCGTTTATCTCGGCGGGCTGGTGCCGCCCGGCGCCTCGTCGGCACACCTGATGTCCCGCGGCGAGACCGGCGAGATCCTTCGCGCCGGCCCGGTGCCCGTGACCGAGCTGCGCGCCGGGATCGTCATCGGGCCGGGCTCGGCCGCGTTCGAGGTGATCCGCGACCTCGTGTTCCACCTGCCGGTGATGGTGACGCCGCGCTGGGTGGACTCGCGCTCGCAGCCGATCGCGCTGGAGGACATCCTGGAGTACCTGGCCCGCGTGCCGTTGCACGACGAGGCGGCCGGGCGCGTCTACGACGTCGGCGGGCCGGAGGTGCTGACCTATCGCGAACTGATGCACCTGTTCGCCTCGCTCGTGGGCAAGCGCCGGCTGATCGTGCCGGTCCCGGTGCTGACGCCGCGCCTGAGCTCGTACTGGCTCGACCTGGTGACCGCGGTGCCGGTGAACGTGGCGCGGGCGCTGATCGAGGGCCTGGAACACGACGTGATCGCCGACGACGCGGCCATCCGTGCGCTGCTTCCGCTGGAGCTGAAGCCCGTGCGCACGGCGCTGCAGGCGGCCTTCGACGCCGAGCGCGGTGCCGGCGGTGCGGCCGACTCGCCGACGTTCGGCCGCTGGCACCCCGGCTCGATGCTCTACCGTCAGAACCGGCCCGACTTCGCCTTCTACGCCAAGCACATGCATGGCCAGGCCGTGGCCGAGGCGCCGCCCGACGCGGTGTGGCCCCTGGTGGAGGGCATCGGCGGGCGCCACGGCTACTACTTCCTCGACTCGCTGTGGGCGCTGCGCGGCTGGCTCGACCGGGCAAGCGGCGGCTTCGGTCTGACGCGCGGCCGGCGCGACCCCGACCGCCTCGTGATCGGCGACACCATCGACTTCTGGCGTGTCGTCGCGCTGGAGCGCGGCCACCGCCTGACGCTGCTGGCCGAGATGAAGCTGCCCGGCTCGGCGGCCCTTGAGATCGTGCTGCACGCTCTGGACGCCCGGCGCACTCGGATCGAGGTGACGGCCACCTTCCACCCGGCCGGCGCGCCCGGGCTGCTGTACTGGCACGCGCTGACGCCTGCCCACTGGCTGATCTTCCCCGGCCTCGCGCGGGCGATCGCGTCGCGCGCGGAGGGCGCCGCCGGCAGGCCCACGCCGCCCTGAGCGGCGGGTCGCGACGTCGGGGCGGTGCCCAACCCGGCCGCAGCGCCGTCCGGGCGCTGCTCAGCGGCGCAGGCCCGCCTCGTACCAGCCCTTGCTGCGGTTGACCACGCGCACCACCAGCAGCATCAGCGGCACCTCGATCAGCACGCCGACCACGGTGGCCAGCGCCGCGCCGGAGTCGAAGCCGAACAGGCTGATCGCCGCAGCCACCGCGAGCTCGAAGAAGTTGCTGGCGCCGATCAGCGCCGATGGGCAGGCCACGCTGTGAGGCTCGCCCAGACGCCGGTTCAGGGCGTAGGCGATGCTGCTGTTGAGAACGACCTGGATCAGGATCGGCACCGCCAGCATCGCGATCACCAGCGGCTGCTCGATCAGCGCCCGGCCCTGGAACCCGAACAGCAGCACCAGCGTGGCCAGGAGCGCCCCGACCGACCACGGGCCGATACGCGCGAGCGCGGCCTCCAGCGCCTGCGGTCCGCGCCGCAGCAGCGCCTTGCGCCAGGCCTGTGCGATCAGCACCGGGACCACGATGTACAGCAGCACCGAGATGAGCAGCGTGTCCCAAGGCACCGTGATCGCCGACAGCCCGAGCAGCAGCGCGACGATGGGCGCGAAGGCGAACACCATGATCGTGTCGTTCAGCGCCACCTGGCTGAGCGTGAACAGCGGGTGGCCGTTGGTCAGCCGGCTCCACACGAACACCATCGCCGTGCACGGCGCCGCCGCCAGCAGGATCAGGCCGGCGACGTAGCTGTCGATCTGCCCGGCGGGCAGGTAGGGCGCGAAGACGTGCCGGATGAAGATCCAGGCCAGCAGCGCCATCGAGAACGGCTTGACGGCCCAGTTGACGAAGAGCGTGACGCCGATGCCGCGCCAGTGCTGCCGCACCTGGTTCAGAGCGCCGAAGTCCACCTTCAGCAGCATCGGGATGATCATCACCCAGATCAGCAGGCCGACCGGCAGGTTGACCTGGGCGACTTCCATGCGGCCGATCGCCTGCACCGGCCCCGGCAGCCAGTGACCCAGCGCGACGCCGGCCACGATGCACAGCGCCACCCAGACGGTGAGGTAGCGCTCGAAGACGCCCATCGCCGCCGCCGGCGCGGCGGCGCCCGGGCCCGGAGCCGGGGGCGGGACGGCCGTCATCGCGTCAACGGGTGCCGATGTCGCGCACGGCGCGCTGAAGAGCCATGCGGTCGAGCGAGGCGATGGGCAGCGCGAGCATCAGCTCGATGCGGCGCTTGAGGATCGTCGCCGTGTCGCGGAAGGCGCGCGCCTTCTGTTCGCCGCTGCCGGGGATGGCGGCCGGGTCGGCCACACCCCAGTGGGCCGTCATGGGCTGGCCTGGCCACACGGGACACGCCTCGCCGGCCGCCTGGTCGCAGACCGTGAACACGAAGTCCAGCGCCGGCGCGCCGGGTGTCGCGAACTCCGCCCAGTCCTTGCTGCGCAGCCCCTCGGCGGGCAGCGACAGGGCCTCGAGCGTGGCGAGGGCCAGCGGGTGCACGGCCCCGGTCGGGTGGCTGCCAGCGGAGAAAGCGCGGAAGCGGCCGCGCCCGAGGTGGTTGAGGATGGCTTCGGCCATGATCGAGCGGGCCGAATTGTGCGTGCACACGAAGAGCACGTGGTGGGGCTGATCGTTCATCGCGTCCTCCCGGTCGGGTCGGTCGGGTCGGTCGTGGCGGGCTCGGGGCGCGCGGTCGCGTCGCGCTGCACCCGCACCGGCAGCGCCAGCGTCACGCCCCAGCACGCCAGCAGCAGCACGGCCGACCCGGCCAGCGACCAAGCCAGGCCGCCCCACTGGTACAGCAGGCCAGACATCAGCGTGCCGAAGAAGCGGCCCATCGCGTTGGCCGCGTAGTAGAAGCCCACGTCCTCGGCGGCCTTCTCCGAGCCGGCGTAGGCGAGCACGAGGTAGGAGTGCACCGAGGAGTTGATCGCGAACGCGAAGCCGAACACGGCCAGGCCGCCGACCACCACCCACTCCAGGTGGGGTGCCTGCGCCAGCACCAGACCGGCCAGCACCACGGGCACCAGGGCCAGCAGCGCCGACCAAAGGCGCGCCGCCGGCACCTCGGCGCTGAGCCCGTCGGGGCTGCGCCGCACGAGGACCGGCGCCGCCGCCTGCACGGCGCCGTAGCCGATGGTCCACAGCGCCAGGAAGGCGCCGACCATCGTGAAGGTCCAGCCGGCCGAGTAGAGGAACACCGGCACGCCGACGACGAACCAGACGTCGCGCGCGCCGAACAGCGCGACGCGCGCCGCTGCCAGCAGGTTGATGCCGCGGTTCTTGGCGAACAGCTCGCGCGCCGATGCCGAGGCCTTGCTCCTGCCCATCAGCCGTGGCACGAACCCGACGACGCCGGCGAAGACCAGCGCCAGCCCGGCTGCCAGGGCCCACAGCGACTGCTGGAAGCCCAGTGCCTGCAGCAGCACGCCGCCGAGGAAGAAGCCGACGCCCTTCATCGCGTTCTTGCTGCCCGTGAAGAAGGCCACCCACTTGAACAGGCGTCCCGAGGCGCTGCCGGCCGTGAGCTTGATGGCGGACTTGCTGGCGGTCTTGGTGAGGTCCTTGGCCACCCCGCAGATGCCCTGCGCCACCACCACCCAGGCCACCGAGGCCACGGCGGTCCAGGACGGCGACAGCGCCGACAGCAGCAGGAAGCCGGCGATCTGCGTGGCCAGCCCCACCGCCAGCATGCGCGCGATGCCGTAGCGCGCGGCCAGCCAGCCGCCGATCAGGTTGGCGACGATGCCCATCGCCTCGTACAGCAGGAACAGGAATGCCAGTGCGAACGGCGAGTAGCCGAGCTGGTGGAAGTGCAGCAGCACCAGCATCCGCAGCGCGCCGTCGCTGAGGGTGAAGCCCCAGTACGCCGCGGTGACGATGGCGTAGTTGCGGGTTCCGGGTGTCATGGGCCTGGGGGGCGCCGTGCGCGGCGCCGCGTGGCTACAGGCCCTGCCGCTGCAGGTGGCAGGCGAGGTCGACCATCCGGCAGGCGTAGCCCATCTCGTTGTCGTACCAGGCGTACACCTTCAGCAGCGTGCCGTCGGTGACCATCGTCGACGGTGCGTCGACGATGGCGCTGCGGGTGTCGCGGGCGAAGTCGGCGCTGACCAGCGGGCGCTCCTCGTAGCCGAGGATGCCGGCCAGCGCGCCCCGCGCGGCCTGCTCGAACAGGCCGTTCACCTCGGCGGCGCTGGTCTCGCGCCGCAGTTCGAACACGCAATCGGTGAGCGACGCGTTGAGCACCGGCGCACGCACCGCGTGGCCGTTCAGCCTGCCCTCGAGCTCGGGGTAGATCAGCGCGATCGCGGTGGCGCTGCCGGTCGTCGTCGGCGCCAGGCTCAGCATCGCGCTGCGCGCCCGCCTGAGGTCCTTGTGCGGCGCGTCGACGACGAGGTTCGTGTTGGTGGGGTCGTGGATCGTCGTGATCTGGCCATGGCGGATGCCGAGCGCCTCGTGGACGACCTTGACCACCGGCGCCAGGCAGTTGGTGGTGCACGACGCGGCCGTGACGATGCGATGCCGGCCCGGCTCGTACCGGTGCTCGTTGACACCGACCACGACGTTCAGCACGTCGCCTACCTTCACCGGCGCGGCGACGATCACGCGCCTGGCGCCGCGGTCGAGGTGGCCCTGCAGCGTCTGCGGCGTCAGGAACTTGCCGGTGCACTCGAGCACCAGGTCGACGCCAAGGTCGCCCCAGGGGATCTCGGCCGCGGTCGGGTGCGACGAGAAGCCGAGGCGACGCTCGCCGATGCGCAGCGTGGTCTCGCCTTCGGCGGCAATGGCGGTGCGCCAGCGACCCTGCACACTGTCGAACTCGAGGAGGTGCGCGGCGGCCAGGGTGCCGCCCTGCAGCTCGTTGACGTGGACCACGTCGAGCCGGTTCCCGGCACGCGGGTCGTCCTCCGGGCGCTGCGCGCCGCCCAGTGCGGCGCGCAGCGCCAGGCGGCCGATGCGGCCCATGCCATTGATGCCGACTCTCAAGGCGAAGTCCTCGGTTGCACCCGCAGTGCGCGGCGATGTCAAGATTCGATAAATCTAGAACTGACGCATGACAGGTCCATGACAGGCGCGATGACAGGCGCGATGACAGGCGCTATGAAGGGTGCCATGCCAGGCGCATCACCGCCGTGCAAGCCAGCCTGCCCGTGCCGGGCGACCATGCCGCGCCCGAGATCGTCGGCCTCCAGGCGGACACGGGGCCGCTCCACGGGCCGCCCCGCTTCAGCAGGTGGTGCGCCGTGGGCCGGGGCGTGTGCCCCGCGGCGGCGTGCAGGGCAGGCCGCCGCAGCAGTGGTCGGTGAGGTAGGCCAGCAGTTCGTTCATGCACACCAGCGCGGGGCGGTAATGCAGGTTGCGTCCGTCGCGCTCGGCCGTGACGAGCCCGGCATGGACGAGTTCCTTCAGGTGGAACGACAGCGTCGAGCCCGGGATGTCCAGCATGGCACTGAGTGCGCCGGGCGTCATGCCTTGGGGGCCGGCGCCGACCAGGGCGCGAAAGACCCTCAGCCGTGCCCCCTGGGCCAGGGCCCCGAGCGCGGCGACGGCGGCTGATTCATTCACATTTCCAATCCTATTGAAGATTCGGCGCGGGTCAAGCGGCAACCCGGGCCAGCGGCGTCGAGCCTCCCCTAGGACGAACTGGCCAGCGCCGCATGCGCTGCTGCCAGGCGGGCCACCGGCACCCGGAACGGCGAGCAGCTCACGTAGTCGAGCCCGATCCGGTGGCAGAAGGCGATGCTCTCCGGGTCGCCGCCGTGCTCGCCGCAGATGCCCACCTGCAGGTCCGGCCGGCGGAGGCGGCCGAGCCGGACGGCCATCTCCATCAGCACGCCGACGCCGCGCTGGTCCAGCGTGGCGAACGGGTTGCGCACCAGGATGCCCTTGTTCAGGTACTCGGTGAGGAAGCCCGTCTCGGCGTCGTCGCGCGAGATGCCGAAGGTGGTCTGCGTGAGGTCGTTGGTGCCGAAGCTGAAGAACTCCGCGTACTCGGCGATGCGCTGGGCCGCCACCGCCGCGCGCGGCACCTCGATCATCGTGCCGAACTGGTAGGCGATCTTCTGGCGCCGCTCCTTAAGCACCGCGCGCGCCTCCTGCTCGAGCAGCTCGCGCTCGACCTTCAGCTCGCTGGAGACGGCGGTCAGCGGGATCATGATCTTGGGCTTGACCTTGATGCCTGCCTTGGCGCAGGTGCAGGCGGCCTCGAAGATCGCGCGCACCTGCATCCGCACCAGCGAGGGCATGTGGATGCCCAGCCGCACGCCGCGCAGCCCGAGCATCGGGTTCTGCTCGCGCATCGCCTCCACCGACTCCAGCATCTCGCGCTTGGCGGCGAGCTCGGCGCGCCCGGCGTCGCCGACCGCCTTGCCCATCGTCTCGAGCTCGGTGACGCGCCTGAGCAGCTCGTCGTGGCTGGGCAGGAACTCGTGCAGTGGCGGGTCGATCAGGCGGATCGTCACCGGCAGGCCGTCCATGGCCTTGAACAGGCCCTCGAAGTCGGCACGCTGGAACGGCAGCAGCCGGGCCAGCGCCTCGTCGCGCACGGCATCGTCGCGCGCGAGGATCATGCGCTGCACGTGCGGCAGGCGGTCGGTCTCGAAGAACATGTGCTCGGTGCGCACGAGGCCGATGCCCTCGGCGCCGTAGGCGCGCGCCCGCGCGGCGTCGCGCGGGTAGTCGGCATTGGCCCACACGCCGAGGCGGCGGATCCCGTCGGCCCAGCCCAGCAGCGTGAGCAGGTGTGGGTCGTCGAAGCTGGGGATCACGGTCTTCAGCTCGCCGGCGAAGACTTCTCCGGTGGTGCCGTCGATCGAGACGAAGTCGCCTTCCCGGAAGGTGCGCCCGCCCACCGTGAACCGCCGCTGCCCGGCGTCCACTTCCATCGCCAGCACGCCCACCACCGCCGGCTTGCCGAACTGCCGTGCCACCAGCGCCGCGTGACTCGTGCGCCCGCCGCGGCTGGTGAGGATGCCGCGCGCGGCCAGCATGCCGTGCACGTCGTCGGGCTTGGTCTCGGGCCGCACCATGATGACGGCCTTCTTCTCCTTCGCGCCCCAGCGCTCGGCGGTGTCGGCGTCGAAGGCCAGGATGCCGCTCGCGGCGCCCGGGCTGACGTTCAGGCCGCTGGCGATCGCGTCGCCGCGCGCCTTGGCGGCCTTGCGCTCGGCAGGGTCGAACTGCGGGTGCAGGAAGTAGTCGACATGCTCGGGCCGGACGCGTTGCACCGCCTCCTGGCGCGTGATCAGCCGCTCGCGGGCCAGGTCGACCGCGATGCGCACGGCCGCCACCGCGCTGCGCTTGGCGTCGCGCGTCTGCAGCATCCACAGCTTGCCGTGCTCGATCGTGAACTCGACGTCCTGCACCTCGCGGTAGTGCTTCTCCAGCTTCCTGCAGATCGCCGCGAACTGCCGGTAGATCTTCGGCATCTCCTCGGCCAGCGCCGCAATGCGCCGGGTCTCGCGGATGCCGGCGACGACGTCCTCGCCCTGGGCGTTGGTGAGGTAGTCGCCCTCGATCTCGGGCGTGCCGGTGGTGACGTTGCGCGTGGTCACGACGCCGGTGCCCGACGTGCTGCCCAGGTTGCCGAACACCATGGTGACGACGTTGACCGCGGTGCCCAGGTCGTGCGCGATGCCGGCGGCGTTACGGTAGTCGATCGCGCGTTTGCCGTTCCAGCTCGAGAACACGGCGGCGATGGCCAGCCGCAGCTGCTCGAGCGGGTCGTCGGGGAAGGGCTGGCCGGCCTTCTTCGCGACGATGCGCTTGAACTCGTCGGTCACGGCCCGCAGGTCGGCGGCCGGGAGGTCGGCGTCGTTGGCTACGCCGCGCCGCTTGCGCCAGCCCGCCAGGACCTCCTCGAACGGCTCGTCGGGCAGGTTCAGCACGACGGTGCCGAACATCTGCACCAGGCGCCGGTAGCTGTCCATCACGAAGCGCTCGTCGCCGGTGAGCTTCACGAGGCCGGCCGCGACGGCGTCGTTCAGCCCGATGTTGAGCACCGTGTCCATCATCCCCGGCATCGAGAACCGGGCGCCCGAGCGGCACGACAGCAGCAGCGGGTTGGCCGCGTCGCCGAAGCGCTTGCCGGCAAGCTTCTCGACCTGCTTGAGGGCCTTCAGCACCTGCGCCCACATCGTGTCCGGGAAGCCGCCGGCCTCGAGGAAGGCGTTGCAGGCCCGCGTGGTGACGATCAGCCCCGGCGGCACCGGCAGCCCGATGCGCGTCATCTCGGCGAGGTTGGCGCCCTTGCCGCCGAGCAGGTCGCGCATCGAGGCGTCGCCCTCGGAGAGGAGGTAGACCCACTTCTCGCGCCGCGCCGTGCCGCTGCGCGCGGCCTTCCTGCTGCTGCCTGCCATCGCCTGTGCTCCTGGGTTGCGTGTCGTGGACGCGGCGGGTGCCCCCGACACCCCGTTCGCCGGGGCTCGGCAGCGGCACCGGCCACGCCTGCGGCCGCGATGCTGCGACGCAAGGCGCCCGCCGCGCTTGACCTGCATCACCACGAGGCGACCCGGACAGTAGCATCGGCGCGCCATGCCCGGTGCCGCCGTTCCGCCTGCCGCTCCCCTTGCCGTCCGGCCCTCCCTGCCGCCTGAGCTCGGCCTCGCGCTGCCGCCACCCGAACGCGAGCGCGCCTACTCCCCGAGCAGCTGCATCGGCGGGAACTACGCGCCCTTCGTCGCGGCCTACGGCGAGCGCAGCCGGCAGGCGCGCGAGGCGGCCGCTGCCGCCGGCGGCGTCTGGCAGAGCCGGCGCTACGGCCCGCTGCCGGCGCACCGCCTCGAGCTGTGCCTGCCGTCGCGCCCGGCCGCGGCGGCCGCGGCGCCGTTGCTGCTGTTCGTCCATGGCGGCTACTGGCAGGAGCTGTCGGCCGCGCAGTCGCTGTTCGCGGCGCCCGCTTGCGTCGGGCGCGGGGCCGCCTTCGCCGCGCTCGAGTACACGCTCGCGCCGGCGGCCTCGGTGGCCGACATCGTCGCGGAGTGCCGCACCGCGCTGGCCTGGCTGGGCACGCACGCCGCCTCGCTGGGCATCGACCCGGGCCGGGTGGTGGTGGCGGGGAGTTCGGCCGGGGCTCACCTCGCGGCCATGCTGTCGCTGCCCGAGCCGGGCACGGCGGGTGCGGCCTGTGCAGCGGGTGCAGCCGGTGCGCCTCTGCGGCCCCGGGCCGCGGTGCTGGTGTCGGGGGTGTACTGGCTGGAGCCGCTGGTCGGCACGGGGATCAACGACGCGCTCGGCATGGATGCACCCGCGGCGGCGCGGGCAAGCCCCGGCCTGCAACCGCTCGCCGGCTTCCCGCCCGCGCTGCTGGCCTGGGGCGAGATCGAGACCGCGGCCTTCAAGGCGCAGAGCCGCTGCTTCGGCGCCGCGCTGCGTGCCGCGGCTTCCACCTGCACCGAGCTGGAGGTGCCGGGCCGCAACCACTTCGACGTGGTGCTCGACCTGGCCGACCCGGGAAGTGCGCTCGGAGCCTGGACGCTGGCGGCGCTGGACGCGCCGCGCTGAGGCTGGCGGGCGGGAGCGGATGGCCGGGGCGCCTTGCCTCGGCGTCGGGACGCGCCGGCCGTGCCGGGCTCGTCGACTTCTCAGCGCTGCGGCATGTCCGCCGGGCCGAAGCCCAGGCTCACGGTGGCGTCGTCGGGGATCGGCGGCAGCGTGGCGTTCCAGGCCTCCCAGGCGGCGCGCATCGCCTCCAGGCGCTGCGGCTCGCGCCGCGCCAGGTTGGCCCGTTCGCGCGCGTCCTGCTCGATGTCGAACAGGTAGTCGTGCCCGTCCACCCGCAGGTACTTGTGGCGGCCGAGCCGGTGCGCGCGCTGGCCGCGGTGCTTCATGCGCCAGAACAGCGGCCGCTCGAAGCTGGCCGCCGGATCGCGCAACACCCTGCGCAGCGAGAGCCCGTCGAGCGCGTGGCCGGGCGGCGGGTGTGCACCGCCCAGGTCGAGCATCGTCGCCGACCAGTCCATCGTCAGGCAGTGCTGGGCACTGGTGCCGCCTGCCGCGATGGCCGCCGGCCAGCGGGCGATCCAGGGCACGCGGATGCCGCCCTCGGTGAGGTCCATCTTGCCGCCGACCAGGGGCCAGTTGTCGCTGAAGCGTTCGCCGCCGTTGTCGCTGGTGAAGACGACGAGCGTGTCGCGGGCCAGGCCCTCGTCGGCCAGCGCGTTCAGCAGCGCCCCGATCCCCTCGTCCATCTGCCGGATCATTCGGCGGTAGATGGCCACGCTGCCGCCGTCGAGGTGGAACAGCCGCCCGGCCAGCGTCGGCGCCAGTGCGGCGTCCTCGCGCGTCTCCCAGGGCCAGTGCGGCGCCGTGTAGTGCAGGCTCAGGAAGAACGGCCGCCCGGCGCGTGCCGCCGCCGCCTGCCGCCGCACGTGCGCCACGGCGCGTGCCGACAGCAGGTCGGTCAGGTAGCCGCTGTCGTGGCGCTCGGCCTCGCCCTCGTACAGGTCGTGGTCGCCGCTGCTGGAGCAGTGGGTGAAGTAGTCCACGCCACCGGCCATGATCCCGTAGAACTCGTCGTAGCCCGAGCGCAGCGGGCCGAACGAAGGCGGATAGCCCAGGTGCCACTTGCCCACCAGCGCCGTGCCGTAGCCGGCATCGCGCAGCATCGAGGGCAGCGTCGGCAGCTCCGGCGGCAGGCCGAGCGTGGGGCTGCCCTTGCTGCGGCTGTGGATCGGCTCTTCGAGCGCGCCGCGCAGGCGGTACTGCCAGCGTGCCGTCATGAGCGCGAAGCGCGTCGGCGAGCACACCGGCGAGTTGGCGTAGCCCTGCGTGAAGCGCAGGCCCTCGGCCGCCAGGCGGTCGAGCGACGGCGACACCGGGCCGTCGGCATCGTCGCGCGCGCCGTAGCAGCCCAGGTCGGCGAAGCCCAGGTCGTCGGCGACGATGAAGACGATGTTCGGGCGCGGCGCGCCGGTTGCCGTCATGCGCCGCTCACTCGAACTGCAGGCCGGCGTTGCGGATCACCGGCACCCAGCGCGCGCGGAAGGCGTCGAGCATCGTGCGCGTCTGGGCCCGCGTGGCGGCCACCGGCTCGGACTTCGCGTCGAGGAAGGCCTTCTGCAGCGCCGGCACGGCCATCGAGGCGGCGATCTCGGCGGCGATCCGCTCGGCCTGCGGGGCCGGCATCGAGGCCTTGGCGTAGACCACGTTCCAGCCCACCGCGGTGGTGTCGATGCCGCTCTCGGCGAAGGTGGGGATCGACGCCACCGCGCGCCGGGTGCCCGAGGTGGCCAGGATGCGCAGCCGGCCGCCCTCGTGCTGCGCGACCAGCGTGTCCAGCGTGTCCACTGCCACTGGCAGGTGGCCGCCCACGAGGTCGGAGATCATCGGCGCCGAGCCCTTGTACGGCACGATGGTCACCGGCGCAGCCGCGGCCTGGCCGAGCATCAGGCCGAAGAAGTGCGGCAGGCTGCCGCTGGCGGGAACGCCGAGGTTGCTCTTGTCCGGGTTGGCCTTCATCCATGCCAGCAGGTGCTTGACCTCGCGCACCGGCACCGCCGGGCCGACGGCGATCGCGAACTCGTAGCGCGAGACCTGCGCCAGCGGCTGGAAGTCGCGGTCGGGGTCGTAACCGTTGTTGCGGTAGACCAGCGGCGCCACGACCATCAGTGCCGGGTTGGCGACGACGAGCACGTTGGGGTCGCCTGAGCCCGCCAGCTGCCGCATCGCCAGGCGGCCGCCGGCGCCGACGATGTTCTCCACGACCACCGGCTGCCCGAGCCGCGGCCCCAGCGTCTCGGCCAGCAGGCGCGCGGAGCGGTCGGACGAGCCGCCGGGCGGGTAGGGCACGACGATGCGCAGCGGCGCGCCGCTGCCCTGGGCGAAGGCGGGCGCAGCGGCGGCCGCCAGCGCGGGGGCGGCCGCCATCGATCCGAGTGACTGCAGCAGTCGGCGGCGGGTGGTCATCGTCGTGTCTCCTCGTTCGGGTGGGTGTTGTCGGGGCCGCTGCGCGACCGGTGCGTCGGCGTCGTCGTTGGCGTTGGCGATGGTGCCGTGCGCCACGACCGGGCCGCGCCTGCCGCGGCGCACGGCGGCGCGGCGTGCCGCCCCCCCGGATGATGCCCGCAACCGTCAGACCCGGCTGACCCGGCCTTCGCGCACCAGCGGCGCGTACAGCGCCAGGTCGGCCTCGACGCGCTCGCGGAACTGCTGTGGCGTCGACGGCGTCAGCTCGAAGCCGAGCGGGTCGATGCGCGAGCGCACCCCCGGCGCCTCGATGGCCGCCACCGCGTCGCGCTGCAGCTGCTCGAGCAGCGGTCGCGGCGTGCCCGCGCGCGCGACGAGCCCGGTCCACGGGTGCATCTCCACCGCGGGGGCGCCGGCCTCGGCCAGCGTGGGCAGATCGGGGTGGTCCTTCAGGCGCTGCCGTGCCGCCACCGCGAGCGGCCGCAGGCGGCCGCGCGCGATCAGGCCGGCCATCGTGTTCATGCTGAAGGCGGTGAAGTCGACCTCGCCCGCGGCCACCGCGGTGAACAGCGCGCCGGCGTCCTTGAACGGCACGTGCAGCAGCTGCACGCCGGCGGCATGCGCCAGCGATTCGATGGCCACCTGGCTCGCGTGGCCGTTCCCGAGCGAGGCGTAGCTGATGCGACCGGGCTCGCGCCGCGCGGCCTCGAGCAGCGCCGCGACGCCGCGGAAGCGGCTGTCGGCGCCGACGGCCACGACGAAGGTGGCGCGGAACATCAGCGTCAGCGGGACGAGGTCGCGCTCGGGGTCGTAGGGCAGGCGGTCGTTGATCAGCGGGTTGACCACCATCGTCGCGGTGTCGGCGACGAACAGCGTGTACCCGTCCGGCGCCGCGCGTCGCACCTCGCCGAAGGCGATGATCCCCGAGGCCCCCGGCTTGTTGTCGATGACCACCGGCTGGCCCCAGCGCTGCTGCAGGAACTCCGCCATGCCGCGCGCGACGACGTCCGGCCCGATCCCGACCGCGTACGGCACGACGATGCGCACGGCGCGCTCGGGGAAGCGCGGCGCCTGGGCGCCGGCGAAGCGCGCGGCCAGCAGCGGGCCGGCGGCCGCGGTCGCGGTGGCGAGAAGGGTGCGGCGGCGCCACTGCGAGGCCGGCATCGGGAGTCCTTTCGAGGCGGGACCTGCGGGGCGTGCGCGGTGTGGTCGGCCGCAGGGCGAGGCGCGGAGGCTACACGCCCGCCAGCCGCCCCAGCACGGCGCCGGCAGCGAGCAGCGCGGCGTACAGCAGCTCGAGCCGGAACGTGCGGAACAGGATGGCGTTGAAGGCGATGCCAGGTGGGCAGCGCAGGAAGTCGCGGCGCAGCGCCCAGGCCGCGGGCAGCAGCGCCAGCGGCAGCAGCAGCAGCAGCGAGCCGCCCAGCCAGGCCACCAGCGGCGTCAGGGCGAACGGCCCCAGCAGCAGCGCGCCGTAGTGGCGCCGGCCGGCGGCCGCTCCGAAGACGACCGGGAAGGTGCGCCGGCCGACCTGCGCGTCGTGGGCGACGTCGCGCTGGTTGTTGACCGCCAGCGCCGCCGCGGCCAGGCCGCCGATCGCCACCGCCGCGGCGACCGTGGCCGCGCCGGCGCTGCCGGTCAGCACCCAGTCGGTGCCGATCACCGCCACCAGCCCGAAGAAGACGAACACGGTCCACTCGCCGAGCGGGGTGTAGGCGATCGGCCGCGGGCCGCCCATGTAGGCCAGCGCCGCCGCGAGCGAGCCGATCCCGATTGCCAGCACCGGCCAGCCGCGCAGCGCCACCAGCCACAGCCCGAGCAGCGTGGCCACCACCGAGCAGGCGACGATCGCCCAGCGCACCCAGTGCACCTGCAGCCAGCCGAGCGCGGTGGCCCGCGGCAGCCCGGTGCGGGTGCCGCTGCGCTCGGCGCCGCGCACGGTGTAGCCGACGTCGTTCTGCAGGTTGCTGACCACCTGCATCAGCAGCGAGGCCGCCAGTGCGATCGCCGCGACCTGCAGGTCGAGCGCGCCAGTGCGCTGCCAGCCGAGCGCGGCGCCCACCAGCACCGGGCTGATCGCCACCGGCAGCGTGCGCGGCCGGACCGCGGCCAGCCAGGCGGCGACCGAGCCGACACGCACGATGGGGGCGGAGACGGGATGCGGCAGGCTCAACGGGGCTCCAGCGGGAGTCCGTCAGCGGCGCGTCCGGCGGCGTGCGGGTGCATGGCGGGCTTCGTCCCCGTCTCCATTGGCTCGGCAGCGTCGGCTCGGCTCAGTAGCGGCCGTGCTGCTTGTAGACGTAGTTGGCCAGCTCGTTGGCCTGGGCCGACAGGCGGTGCTGGATCTGGTGCACCCGGCGCACGATGGCCCGCATCACACCGTACACGGCCCGCGGGTCGCTGTCGAGAAGCCCCTCGAAGTCCTGCCGTTGCAGCGCCAGCACGGTGGCCGGACCGCGCGCGACCAGCGTCGCGTAGTGCTGGTGGTCGTCCAGGAAGCTCAGCTCGCCCACCGTGTCGCCGGCCTGCAGCGTGAACAGCTCGGTCGGTGCCGCCCCGCCGTGACCGCGCACGACCGCGATCGATCCCTGAAGCAACAGGTAGAGGTGGCTGTCGCTCTGGCCCTCGGGCACCAGCACGGCGCCATCGCGGAGCTCGCGCCGCTCGCAGCGCGCGGCGAGCCGGTCGACCTGCGCGTCGCTCAGCTCGACGGCGAGCAGCGAGCCGCGCAGTGCGGCGAACAGCGGGTGGTGGTCGGTGATCGGTGTGGTCATGTCGGGGGCTCCGGTGCGGGCGTCGCCGAGGCCGCAGGAAGCGCGGCGCCGGTCACGGGCGCGATCTTCGGCTCCGCGGCCGCGGCGGCGCTGACCGGCGTCAACCCGGGCGCGGTCGGTGGCCCCTCGGCCGCGTCGCCGGCCGCTGCACCGGAAGCCTGCCCGTCCGGCGCGGCAGTGGTGGCGGCCGGGGCCGGGGCCGGGGCAGAGGCCTGGGCCGGCGCGGCGACGCGCGCGGCCACCTCGTCGGCGCGGCGGACGAACGCGTCGACCATCGTGTTGGCGGCGCGGTCGAACACGGGCGCGGCCAGCGAGCCGAGCACGCCCGCCGCGAAGTCGTAGACGAGCCGGAACTCGACACGGCAGCCCGCGGGGCCCAGCGGCGTCAGGTGCCACTCGCCCTCGAAGCGGCGGAACGGGCCGTCGGCCAGCCCGATGGCCATCCAGGTCGGCGCGCGCTTGGGGTTGCGGGTGACGAACCCGAACCGCACCCCGCGCCAGGCGACCTCGATGCGGGCCGACACCATCTCCTCGCTGCGCTCGAGGATCGTCACGCCCGAGCACCAGGGCAGGAAGGCGGGGTAATCCTCGGCCGCCTCGATCAGGGTGAACAGCCGCTCGGCCGGGTGCGCCACCAGCGCGGAACGCCGCACCTCCACGCTCCGGCTCCTCAGCGCCCGGCAGCCGCGCGCAGCGCGGCCGGACGGCGCATCGCCACCAGGTCCTGCTGCTCGAGCTCCTCGAGGGCCGACTCGACGTCGCGCAGCGCGTGCCCGAGCTCGGGCAGCAGCACGTCCTGCAGCGCGCGTGCGCGCCGCACCGAGCGCCGGTACTCGCCCGACAGCCGCTCCAGGTTGCCGACGGCGGCGGCCAGCGGCGCCGCCAGCGCGAGCAAGGCGCCGAACGCGCGGCGGCAGGCCTCGACCTCGGGCGAGGGCACGACGGCCCGGGGCACGGCGGTGTCTGCGGCGGCAGACGCGGAGGCTTCCGAGACGGTGTTCGCGGCGATGTCTGCCGCCCGCCCGGCGGCACCGACCCCCGGCGCAGCGGCCTCCCAGCGCGCCTGCTGCAGTGCCACGCCCATCAGCGAGCTGCGCTCGAGCCGCAGCGCGGCCGCGGCCTGCGCCGCCGCGGCCGGCGGCTGCACCTGCAGCTCGTGCAGCCCGTGGCGCGACAGCGCGGACTGCAGTGCGTCCAGGGCCGCCTCGTGCGCCTGCGCGAACTGGCGCGCCAGCCGCCCGTGCGCGGCCAGCTGGTGCAGCATCTCGCCGGCCAGCAGCAGGCACTTCTCGTCGAGGAAGGCGTAACCCTCGCGCATCGCCCGGTGCTCGTCCTGCATCTCGAGCAGCACGGCCCGGCTCGGGCTGCGGCCGTTCATCGCCCCGGCCTCACGTTCCGACGGCGCCGGTGTCGGCGGCAGCCGGCGCCGTGCCGCCCAGGTGGCGTTCGATCTGCGCGTCGGACAGCCGGGACAGCTCGCCCCGGGGCAGCCCCGCCAGCAGCCGCCAGCCGATCGCCATGCTCTGCTCGAGGCTGCGCGGGCCCTCCTGGTGCACGAACTGCCGCTCGAACGCGCTGCCGAAGGCGAGGTAGCGGCGGTCGGCCTCCGCCAGCCCTTCCTCGCCGACGACGCTGGCCAGCACGCGCGTCTGCGCGGCGCGCGCGCAGGCGGCGTAGAGCTGGCTGGCCAGGGCCGGGTGGTCGGCGTGCGTGTAGCGCTCGCCGGTGCCGTCCTTCATCAGCCGCGACAGGCTGGGCAGGACGTCCACCGGCGGGTAGACGGCACGCCGGTCGAGGTCGCGCGACAGCACGATCTGCCCCTCGGTGATGTAGCCCGTGAGGTCCGGGATCGGGTGGCTGATGTCGTCGGCCGGCATCGTCAGGATCGACAGCTGCGTGAGCGTGCCGCCCACGCCCCGGATCGTACCGGCGCGTTCGAACAGCGTTGCCAGGTCGGAGTACAGGTAGCCGGGGAATCCCTTGCGCGCCGGGATCTCGCCCTTGCTGGCGCTGACCTCGCGCAGGGCCTCGGCGTAGTTGGTCATGTCGGTCAGGATCGCCAGCACGTGCTTGCCGCACCCGAACGCGAGGTACTCGGCCGCGGTCAGCGCGAAGCGCGGCGTCAGCAGGCGCTGCGTGCTGCTGTCGCTGGCCAGGTTCAGGAACAGCGCCGTGCGTTCCAGTGCGCCGCTGGCCTGCAGGCTGCGGCGGAAGTACTCCGCGCTGTCGTGCGGCACGCCGATCCCGGCGAAGACGATGGCGAAGTCGTCGCCGCTGCCGTGCCCCGGGTCTCGCGCCGGGTCGCGCCCGCCGCCAGCGGCGCGGCGCAGCCGCGCGTGGCGCGCGATGTCCACCGCCAGCCGGTCGTGCGGCAGGCCGCCGCCGCTGAAGATCGGCAGCTTCTGCCCGCGCACGAGACTGTTCATCAGGTCGATCGTCCCGATGCCGGTCTCGATGAAGTCGCGCGGCCCGGCCCGCGCCACCGGGTTGATCGGGGCCCCGTCGATGCGCAGCCGCTGCTCGGCGGCGATCGGCGGGCCGCCGTCGATGACCTGGCCGACGCCGTTGAAGACGCGGCCGAGGATCGAGGGCGCGACGCCGAAGGCCGGCGGCTCGCCGAGGAAGCGCACGACGGTCTCGGGCAGCGCGAGTCCGGCGGTCGACTCCAGCACCTCGACGGTCATGTGGTGCTCGTCGAGTGCCGCGATCCGGCCGCGGCGCGCCCTTCCGTCGCGGCCGCTGACCTCGACCGCGTCGTTGAGCCCGACGTCGATCGTGCGCTCGAGCAGCAGCAGCGGCCCTTCGAGGCGGCGCGCGGCGCCTTCAGCGGTCAGGCGCATCGGGGACCTTCGTGGCGGCCGCGGCCGCGGTCGCGGAGGAAGCCGGCGCGAGCGCGGCGAACTCGCGGTCGAGCCGCGCCTCGAGCTCGGCCAGACGCGGCAATTCGTCGTCGCCGATCTCCTCGCCCATGCGCTGCAGCGGCCGCAGGCAGGGCAGCGCCGCGATGCGCTCCGGGTGCACTCCGGCGCCCACGGCAGCCTCGGCACGATCGACGAAGCGCCCGACGAGCCGCATCATCGCGGCCTGGCGCGCGGGGCTGCAGACGCGGTCCTTCGGCGCGAACGCGTTCTGGCGCAGGAAGGCCTCGTCGACGAGGCCGGCGGCCAGCAGCGTCAGCTGCTGGCGCACCGGCAGCGCGTCCTTGCCGATGATGCGGGCCATCCGCTCCAGCCGCGCCTGCTCGTCCAGCAGCGCCAGGAAGCGCGTGCGCAGCGCGAGCCACTCGGCGTTGCCGGCGCCGGCCCAGAACGGCGCGAAGCGGCGCGCGTCCTCGGCGTAGCTGGCCAGCGGGTGCACGGCCGGGTAGAAGCGCGCCTGCGCCCGGCGCACGTCGAGCGCCCAGTACGCGCGCACGAAGCGCTTGGTGTGGCTGGTCACCGGCTCGGCGAAGTCGCCCGAGGGCGGGCTGATCGCGCCGATCAGCGTCACCGACCCGGTGCGGCCCTCGAGCGTCTCGACCACGGCCGCCCGCTCGTAGAACTCGGCCAGCCGCGAGCTCAGGTAGGCCGGGTAGCCGCCTTCGCCGGGCAGCTCGCCGAAGCGGCCGGACACCTCGCGCAGCGCCTCGGCCCAGCGGCTCGTGCTGTCGGCCATCAGCGCGACCGCGAGCCCCTGGTCGCGGAAGTACTCGGCCACCGTCACGGCGCTGTAGATGCTGGCCTCGCGCGCGGCCACCGGCATGTTGCTCGTGTTGGCGATCACCACCGTGCGCTCCATCAGCGGCCGGCCGGTGCGCGGGTCGGACAGCTGCGGGAACTCCTCCAGCACCCCGGCCAGCTCGTTGCCGCGCTCGCCGCACCCGAGGTAGACGATCACGTCCGCGCTGCAGCCCTTGGCCAGCGCCTCCAGCAGCACCGTCTTGCCGGTGCCGAACCCGCCCGGGATCGCCGCCTTGCCTCCCAGGGCCACCGGGAAAAGGCTGTCCAGCACGCGCTGCCCGGTCACCAGCGGCAGCGCGCCGTCGAGGCGCCGGCGCACCGGGCGCGGCGTGCGCACCGGCCACTCGTGCCCGAGGCCCAGCTGGTGCGCACGGCCGTCCGCGGCGCGCAGCACCAGCACCGTCTCGTCGTCGCTCGCCACGCCCTCGGCCACGACCCGCTCCACGACGCCTTCGACGCCGGGCGGCACCAGCGCATGCTGCGGCGGGCCGTCGGCGGGGTCCGGCGCCGGCGGGCGCACCTCGGCAAAGCGTTGCCCCGGCCCCAGCCGCGCGCCCGCGGTCACCAGCGGCCGGACGGCGAAGCGCGCCGGCGCGGCGCGGCGCAGGCCCGGCGCCACCGCCCACGGCGGCCCGGCCAGAGGCGGCGACGCGTCGAGCGCGAGCGGGCGCAGCAGGCCGTCGAAGATGTGGCCGAGCAGGCCCGGCCCGAGGCGGATCGCCAGCGGCAGGCCTTCTCCCGACACCTCGAGCCCGGGCCTCAGGCCGCTGGTGTCCTCGAACACCTGCACGACGATCTCCTCGCGGTCCAGCTGCACCACCTCGCCGAGCAGCGCCTGCGGCCCGACGCGCACGGCCTCGCGCAGTGCGAAGCAGCTGCCGTCGGCCGCGACGCGCGCCCGCAGCACCGGGCCGCTGGCGGCGCGGATCGTCGCCCGGTTCATGCGGCCTCCCCGGCGGCGGCCAGCAGCCGCGCCAGCCGCCCGCCGACCTCGTCGCGATCGGCCAGCAGGCCGTCGACGCTGGCGTCGACGACGACGCCAGCGGTGGCCAGTCGCAGGCCGGCCTGGAGCGACGCCAGCGGCATGCACCGAGGTGGCTGCCCGCTGGCTTCGGCGATGCGCTGCGCGAGCGCATGGACCTCGTCGCCGGTCCAGTCTGCCGGATGCTGCAGCTGCCACGCCGCGGCGCCCGCCGGCGACCCGGGCACGGTACGCGGCAGCACCGCCTGCGCGAGTGCGAACGCGTGCTCGACCCACGCCTGCCGCGCCGGCGCACGCTGCCAGCGGGCGTGCAGTTCGGCGCGCAGCGCCGGCCAGCCGAGCCCGAGCAGCGTCCCGGTGCGGCGCTGCGCGTGCGCGCGGCGCAGGGTCTGCCACTCGGCCTCGGCGGCCGCGAGGCGGGCGGCTGCCCGCTCGCGCTCGGCCGACAGCGCAGCGTGCACCCGCAGCCGCGCGTCGTGCCGCGCCTGCGCGAGCAACGCCGCGCTCTGGGCCTCGGCCGTGCCCGCGATGCGTTCGCACTGCGCGCGGCGGTCGGATTCGACGAGATCGAGCAGCGCCTGCGTGCGGGCGGCCAGACTCATCGTTCCAACTCCAACAGCGCGCCGGCATCCAGCCCCAGCTGCGCGGCCACCCGCGCCGCCAGCGCCGGCACGGCGACCTCGCCTTGCGTGTCGGGCACGACGACGACCAGCGGCTGGAGCGCTGCCAGCGCGGCCTGCAGGCGCCCGTTGTCCAGCCGCGCCGCCAGCGCGGCCGACAACAGCACCAGCGTCGCGGCCGGGGCGGCATGCGCGGGGGCTGCCGGCCCGGCCGCCGCTGCCCGCGTTCGTGCGCCGGCGAGCGCCTCTTCCAGCGCGGCAGCCTCCTGCCCCGGCGCCGGAACCAAGGTGTGCACGCCGGCCAGCCGCCAGCCGGCTGCCGCGACCTCGTCGCCCAGGTAGAGCACGGCGGCCGCGACGCCCGCCCTGCCATCGGAGCCCGGGGGCTGCGCGGCGCGGCGGGCGGGAGCGGCGGGTTCGCTCATGGCGTGTGCGCGGCGCTCAGCCGAGCCGGTTGAGGATCAGGATCGACACGATCAGGCCGTAGATCGCGATCCCCTCGGCCAGCCCGACGAAGATCAGCAGCCGGCCGAAGAGCTCGGGCTTCTCGGCCAGGGCACCGATGGCCGCGGTGCCGACCCTTGCCACGGCGAACCCTGCGCCCAGTGCGGCCAGCGCGGTCGACGCCGCGGCCGCGACGAGGCCCCAGGTCAAGGCGTCGGCGCCGGCTGCCGCCGGTGCGGCCGCCGCAGCTGCGGCGGGGAGGCTTCCCGCCAGCAGTGCGGTGGCCGTGGCAGCCACGAACAGCGACAGCGCGACCAGCGCGGCTGTGAAGCTCCGGGTGGGACTCATCTAGCTCTCCTGCAGCGGGGAAGGCGGGGCGGGCAGGGGCCGGAAGACCCGGCCCTGGGCCTCGAGGAAGCGGGCGAAGAACTCGAACAGCACGAGCCGCGTGGTCTGGATCGACACCACGAGGCCCTCGAGGGCGATGACGACCGCGTTGCCGAGCACCAGCACGAGGACCGCGGCCAGCGGGTGGCCGGCGGCGGCGGCCAGCGCCGCGATGGCGGCCGACAGGCCCGCGTGCGCCAGCGCGAACGCCCCGACGCGCGCGAACGACAGCGTGTGCATCAGCAGCTGCAGCAGGCGCTCGAGAAGTTCGCCGGCGGCGGTCAGCCCGGCGCGTGCACTGCGCGCGCTCCAGCCGCGTCCGAGGCAGAACCAGGCCACGCCGGCACCGGCCGCGCCCAGTGCGCCCGTCCGGTGTCCGGCCTGCATCAGCGGGAAGGCCAGCAGGGCCATGTAGCAGGCCACGAGGCCGGCATCGGCCGTGAGCCAGTGTCCCAGTTCCCCTCGCCAGCGGGCGCCGAGGGCGGACAGCGCGAGCCCGGCCAGCAGCAGCAGCGCACCGGCGACGAGGGGCGCGGCCAGCACCGCGAGCGGTGCGTCCAGCGGCGCGACCCACCATGGCGTCATCAGGTGCAGTCCGAACACGCTGCCGAACACGAAGCCGAACAGCGCGGCAGACAGGCCGCCCGCGATGAACAGGCGGGCGAGGGCGAAGCGGTGCCGCAGCACGAAGCCGGCCGCCGCGATCACGAGTCCCTGCCCGACGTCGCCGAACATGTAGCCGAACATCAGCGGCACCGCGACCGCGAGCAGCCGGCTCGGGTCGGCCTCGTCGCCCGAGGGCATCCCGAGCGCGCGCGGGAAGACCTCGAACGGCCGCGCCCAGGCGGGATTGGCCAGCAGCAGCGGCGCGCGCGCGCCGGCCGGCGGTGCCGGGTGGCGCAGCAGCGCGCGTGCGCCGCTCCCCTCGACCGCCTCCTCCAGCACGCGCGGTGTCGTGGCCGACCAGCCCGTGATCCAGCACAGCAGCCGCCCGGTCTCCAGGCCGCGCACGTTGTCCAGCGCCCACTGCAGGCGCCGCGTGTCGGCCAGCGCCCGGTGCAGCCCGTGCCGGCGATGCAGCGCCTCGAGCGCCTGCCGCAGCTCCGCGGCCTGTCGCTGCAGCGCGGCGCGGCGCGCGCCGGCGGCGGCGTGGTTGGCGCAAGGGCTGGCCGCCAGCCAGCCCGGCGCCGCGTGCCAGCCACCCTGCGCTGCCAGCACCTGCGCCTCGATGGCCGCCAGCGCTGCCTCGGTGCCCACCGCCAGCACCGCCGAGGCGTCGTCGCACGCCAGCATACGCACGAGGGCGGCGCCGCCTGCCGGCGGCTGCGACGCCGCCGGCAGCAGCCCGAGACGGACCTGCAGGTGCGGCCCGGCCGCGGCCAGCGCGTCGGCGCCCAGCGGCGTACCGGGCAGGGCGTCGAACACGCGCCGCCAGGCATCGACCTGGGCCAGCTCGGCCGCCCCGTCCTGCAGCGCACGGATCAGCGGCTCGGCCTCGGCCGCCCAGCGCTCGAGCGCCGCAAGGGCACGACCGAGCGCCTCGGCCGGAGGCTCGGGCACGCGCGAGGGCACGAGGCCTTCGCGCGGCCAGTAGGCGGCGTGGCGCCGGTAGAGCTCGGCGTAGCGAGCCAGCAGCGGTGGCAGGTCGGCAAAGGCCGCCGGGAGCGCCGCGCCGCGGCGTGCCTCGAGCTCGACCGCACCGGTGGACGCCAGCGCGGTCAGCGCGAGCGTCGTGTCGTCGCGGGCCACCAGCAGCTCGAACCAGCGTGCCGGGCGCGGTCGCATCGGGGTGCTCACGCGGCGGCCTCCGCCATCGGCCGCGCGTGTGCGCTGCCGGCGGCCGGTGCACGTCGCGGCAGGGCCGCGCGCACCATGAGCTCGCCGCGCAGCCGCAGCAGTTCGAGGGCCAGCAGCCCGAGGTGACAGAACGCGGCAGCGGGCCGCAGTGCGGTTCGGCGCCATGCGCGCACCAGAGCGGCCTGCAGCACGCCTCGCAACTCGGCCGTGTCGGCGCCGTCCGAGGCGAGGGCGTCGAGGTGACGCCGGAGCAGATCGCCGACCACCGCCTCGACCTCGGCGCGGCCGGCTCCGGGCGGGGCCAGCCGGTGCCACTCCGCGGCCCAGCCTCGCAAGGCGGCCGACTCCGGCAGCGTCGGCAGAGCGCCCCGCGCGGCGACGGCCAGCGCGAGCAGGGGTTCCAGGTCGTCGGCATCGGCGCGATCCAGCCATTGCGGCGCCGGCTCGCCGGTGGCCAGCTGCTCGACCAGGGCGAGGTCGGGGAGCCAGCTGCACCAGCGCAACGCCGGCTGCCAGGCCGCAGGCATCCAGCGCGCGACTTCCTCGGCGCGCTCGCGCCAGCGTCTGCGCAGCGTGGCCTCGATCGCGTGCGGGCCGGTCGCGGGCGTCAGGCCCTCCACCCAAGACGCGAGGGCGGGCTCCGACTGTGCCAGACCGAGCACGGCCGCCAGACCGCGCGTGCCCTCGATGCGCCGCCAGGTCGCGTCGGCCGCGCGTGCCCCCCAGCGCGCGCCGATGCGGGCCTGCGCGTAGGCGAGGCTGCCGGCCGCGCCGGTCATCGCGGCTCCTCGGCCGAGGCCGCGCCCGTCAGGTCGGCCGCCAGCCGGCGTACGGCCTCGTGCAGCCGAGCGCGCGCGGCGGCGTCGGGTTCCTCGTGCGCGGGCAGAGACTGCGCACGCTGCCGAAGTTCGAGCAGTCGCTGCTGCACGCGCCGCTCCAGGCGCTCCTGCACGCCGGCCACCCGGGCGCGCGCGCGCTCGTCGATGCGGCGCGCGTCGGCGCGCGCACACTCGCGCGCCAGGTCGGCGGCACGCAGCGCGGCGTCGACCGCCACTGCGGCCGCGCGCTCGGCCCGCAGCACCGCCGCGATTGCCGCGTCGATGGCTTCGGCGTCCACAGCGGCCTCGGCACCTTCGGCTGCCACTGCCAGGTCCGCGGCGTCGGCAGGCGGCACTGGCGCGGCCGCTCGCATTGGCTCACCCGACATCGAATCGATCACGGTCAACCCCTGCCCGGCACCATGCCGGCCGGTGTCTTGCCGCTCCTAGCGTGCGCGAGCGGCGCAGCCGAAAGGTTGACTGTCATCAATGCGGCGCCGGGTACGGGCGCGCCCAATGCGAACCGTCGCCGGCAGCCGGGCGCGTCGCGACCGCACCCGGAGCCCCGCATCCGAGCCGAGGAGTCGAGGAGAGACCCATGTTCGAGACCTACTACGAACTGATGCGGCGCCAGGGGATCTCGCGCCGAAGCTTCGTCAAGTTCTGCAGCCTGACGGCGGCGTCGATGGGCCTGGGCGAGGCGGGGGCGCAGCAGATGCAGCAGGCGATGCAGACGAAGCCGCGGCTCCCGGTGATCTGGCTGCACGGCCTGGAGTGCACCTGCTGCAGCGAGAGCTTCATCCGCAGCTCGCACCCGCTGGCCAAGGACGCGGTGCTGTCGATGATCTCGCTCGACTACAGCGACACGCTGATGGCCGCCGCCGGCCACCAGGCCGAGCAGGCCCTCGAGGACACGATCAAGAAGTACAAGGGCAACTACATCCTGGCGGTCGAGGGCAACCCGCCGCTGGCCGACGACGGCATCTACTGCATCCCCGGCGGCAGGCCCTTCGTCGAGAAGCTGCGCCACGCGGCCAAGGACTGCAAGGCCATCGTCAGCTGGGGATCGTGCGCCAGCTGGGGTTGCGTGCAGGCTGCCAAGCCCAACCCGACGCGCGCCACGCCGGTGCACAAGGTCATCACCGACAAGCCGATCATCAAGGTGCCGGGATGCCCGCCGATCGCCGAGGTGATGACGGGCGTCGTGACCTACATCCTGACCTTCGACCGGCTGCCCGAGCTCGACGCGCAGGGCCGGCCGAAGATGTTCTACAGCCAGCGCGTGCACGACAAGTGCTACCGGCGGCCGCACTTCGACGCCGGGCAGTTCGTGGAGAACTTCGACGACGCCGGCGCGAAGCAGGGCTTCTGCCTCTACAAGGTGGGCTGCAAGGGGCCGACGACCTACAACGCCTGCTCGGCCACGCGCTGGAACGAGGGGCTGAGCTTCCCGATCCAGAGCGGCCACGGCTGCATCGGCTGTTCCGAGGACGACTTCTGGGACAAGGGCGGCTTCTACAACCACCTGACGACGCTGCAGGTGCCCGGCATCGCCGGTGCCGAGGGCACGGCCGATCGCCTCGGCCTGGCCGCGGCCGTCGGCGCGGGCGCGGCGATCGCGGCGCACGCGGCCGTGAGCGCGATCAAGCAGGCGCGCAGCAAGGGCGCCAACGACAAGGTCAGCGAAGTCGAGCGCTGAGCGCACGCCGGACCGGACAGGAACGAGGAGCACACCATGGCCACCCTGCAGACCCAGGGCTTCACGCTCGACAACTCGGGCAAGCGCGTCGTCGTCGACCCGATCACGCGCATCGAGGGTCACCTGCGCATCGAGGTCAACGTCGACGACAAGAACGTCATCCGCAACGCGGTCAGCACCGGGACGATGTGGCGCGGGCTGGAGGTCATCCTGAAGGGCCGCGACCCGCGCGACGCCTGGGCCTTCACCGAGCGCATCTGCGGCGTCTGCACCGGTGTGCACGCGCTGGCCTCGGTGCGCAGCGTGGAGGATGCGCTCGGGATCAAGATCCCGAAGAACGCGAACATCATCCGCAACCTGATGCATGCGACGCTGTACGCGCACGACCACCTGGTCCACTTCTACCACCTGCACGCGCTGGACTGGGTCGACGTGATCAGCGCGCTGAAGGCCGACCCGAAGAAGACGGCCGAGCTGGCGCAGAGCATCAGCAGCTGGCCCAACAGCAGCTTCGGCTACTTCCGCGACGTGCAGGCGCGGCTCAAGAGGTTCGTCGACAGCGGGCAGCTCGGCATCTTCGCCAACGGCTACTGGGGCAGCGCGGCGTACAAGCTGCCGCCCGAGGCCAACCTGATGGCCACGGCCCACTACCTGGAGGCGCTCGACTTCCAGAAGGAGATCGTCAAGATCCAGACGATCTTCGGCGGCAAGAACCCGCACCCGAACTGGCTGGTGGGCGGCGTGCCCTGCTCGCTGAACGTCGACGACACCGGGGCGGTCGGCGCCATCAACATGTTCTACCTGAACATGGTGGGCAGCATCATCGACCGCACGATCGAGTTCATCGACAAGGTCTACATCCCCGACCTGCTGGCCATCGCGTCCTTCTACAAGGACTGGGCCAAGTGGGGCGGCGGCCTGTCGGGCAAGAACGTGATGGCCTACGGCGACTTCCCGGACATCGCCAACGACTACAGTAACAAGAGCCTGCTGTTCCCGAGCGGCGTGATCCTGAACGGCGACCTGAAGAACGTGATGGACGTCGACCTGAAGGCGCCCGACCAGGTGCAGGAGTGGGTGACCCACAGCTGGTACCGGCAGGCCGACGAGACCAGGGGCCTGCACCCGTTCGACGGCGAGACCAGCCCGAACTTCGACATCGGCAAGGCCAAGGGCACGCGCACGGCGATCGAGGCGGTGGACGAGTCGGCGAAGTACTCGTGGGTCAAGTCGCCGCGCTGGAAAGGCCACGCGGTGGAGGTCGGTCCGCTGGCCCGCTACATCATCGCCTATGCGCGCGGCAACGAGGAGATCAAGGCGCAGGTCGACTCGGTGCTGAAGACGCTCGACGTGCCGATCACCGCGCTGTTCAGCACGCTCGGCCGCACCGCGGCGCGCGGGCTCGAGGCGTCCTGGGCGGCGCACAAGATGAAGCGTTTCTACAACCAGCTTCTGGCCAACATGAAGGCCGGTGACCTGGCCACGGCCAACATCGACAAGTGGGAGCCCTCGACCTGGCCCGCCGAGGCCAAGGGGGTTGCGCCCTGCGAGGCCCCGCGCGGCGCGCTGGCGCACTGGATCCGGATCAAGAACCAGAAGATCGACAACTACCAGTGCGTGGTGCCGACGACCTGGAACGCCGGGCCGCGCGACCACAAGAACCAGATCGGCGCCTACGAGGCGAGCCTGCTCGACACGCCGATGGTCAACCCGGAGCAGCCGCTCGAGATCCTGCGCACGATCCACAGCTTCGACCCCTGCCTGGCCTGCGCGACGCACGTGATGTCGCCCGAGGGCCGGGAGCTGGCGAAGGTGACGGTGCGCTGAGCGGCACGACCGACAGGAGACGACGATGCAAGTCGAACGCTGGACCGGCCGCGTCATCGCGGGCCCGCTGGAGCCGGTCTACGTCTACGAGGCGCCGGTCCGGCTGTGGCACTGGGTCACCGTGCTGTGCTTCGCGGTGCTGGGCGTCACCGGCTACCTCATCGGGTCGCCCCCGCCGGCCATCGGCGGCGAGGCGACCGCCAGCTTCCTGTTCGGCTGGATCCGGATGATCCATTTCGTGGCCGGCTTCCTGTTGGCCGTGGCCTTCGCCGTGCGCCTGTATTGGGTCTTCGTAGGCAACCATCACGCGCGGGGCATCTTCGTGCCGCCGGTGTGGAGCCCGGCCTACTGGCGCGGCATGTTCTCCCAGGCAGCCTACTACCTGTTCCTGCGCAAGGAGTCCGACCGCTGGATCGGGCACAACCCGCTGGCGCAGACGGCGATGTTCTTCATGTTCACGCTCGGCACGCTGGTGCTGATCGTCACCGGCCTGGGCCTGTACGCGCAGGGCTACGGCTGGGGCAGCACATGGATGAACCTGTTCGGCTGGGTCACGTCGCTGCTCGGATCGCCGCAGGCGGTGCGCACCGTGCACCACGTGGCGATGTGGTACGTGCTGGTCTTCGCGATCATCCACGTCTACATGGCATTCCGCGAGGACATCATGGGCCCGAGTGCGGTCGTCGGGACGATGGTCAACGGCATCCGGATGTGGAAGCGCGAGCCGCGCCGCTGAGCGCGGCCCTATCGCCTCTTCAGGACTGGGTGGCCTGTGCCCCGCGGGCCACTGGCCGGCCGATCTCCGCGACGGGAACGGCGACCTCGACGTTCCAGGACTCGAGCTCCGCACGGATGTGCTCGCGCATCCGGCTGCGGACCTCGTTCACCGCGTTGAAGAACCCCGCCATCATCAGCACCCAGATGTAGCGGCCGCGCGGCGTCAGGCGCAGCACGTCGCCATCGCGCCGCGTTGCGCCGAGCAGCCGCATCGCCACCAGCTCGGGCGCCAGCGCGCGCGCGACGTCGGTCCCGTGGCGGGCCCGCATCGCGGCCAGGTCCAGTTCGCCGCCGAACAGGCGCATCAGCAGGTCGTAGCGCATCCGCTCGCGCGCCGACAGGCGCCGCTGCTCGGCGATGCCGCTGCCGCCGGCACCGACCCGCCGCAGGTAGTGGCGCAGCGAGAAGGTGGTCGAGTACATCGTGCCGCCGACGTAGCTGAACGCGCCGCTGCCGACACCGACGTAGTCGTCCTGGTCGATGATGTACTCGTCGTGAAGGTCCTGGCCGCGCGCGAAGCACCAGGCCGAGCTCGGGCGGTAGCCCGGCTGCAGCCGGCGCCCGATCAACTCGTACATCGGGTGGCGCAGCGCGGGGTCGGCGAACCCCATCGTGCGCGCCATCCGGCGACGCGCGCCACGGGCAGTCATCAGCGGGTAGAACGAGACCTGCTCGACGCCAAGCCCGACAAGCCGGTCGAGGTCGTGCCCGAGCATCGCCAGGGTCTGCCCCGGCAGGTTGAAGATCATGTCGACGTTGAGGGTCGGCACGATGCCCTGCGCGGCCGCCAGCCGCTGGCGGATCTGCTCGCCGCTGCCGTACTTGTGCAGCCGGTCCATCGACGCGAGCAGGCCGTCGTCGAAGCTCTGCACGCCCACCGACAGGCGCGTCACGCCCGCGTCGCGCAGGCAATGCAGCAGCTCGGGCTGCAGGTGGTTGGGGTTGGTCTCCACCGAGATCGAGCGGACCGGCCACAGCGAGCGCACGAAGGCGAGCGTCTCCAGCAGCTGCGGCGGGTCGACGGTCGGCGTGCCGCCCCCGACGTAGACGTCCTGGAAGCGGAATCCGGCCGCGTGGTAAAGCGCGATCTCGCGCCGCAGCGCGTCGAAGTACGGCCGCGCCCGTGACGCGTCGAAGCGCACGCGATGGAACGAGCAGAACGGGCACAGCACCTCGCAGAACGGGACGTGCACGTACAGCTGGCAGGCGGCAGCCGGCGCGGGCGGCAGCTCCGGGGCGCGGCCGCCGGGCTCGAACTGCATCGCGCGCGCGTACTGGCGCTCCAGCAGCGCGATCAGCGGACGTTCGAACCACGGCATCGGGTGAGTCTAGGAGCCTGCGCGGCAGAAATCGATGCCGGCGTCATGTCCGGCGCAGGGTTCGCGGCGGGCCTGGCGCCCGCACCGCGCCCGCCCAGGCGCCTGAGCCACGGTCGGGCTGCCGGGCGGGCTGCCGTGGGCTCGGGTGTCGGGTGCCCGCCCGACCCCCGCCCACGGGGCCTCAGCCGGTCCGTGACCTGCGGTAGGGCGCCGACATCGCCGGGCTGTCACTTCTAAAGCGGCTTCTCCGAATGACGCGCCAAGTCGTTCATTTCGTTAGCTTTTTTCCTCAGAAGATCGCTTCGAGCTTCCCTCCCTAAGTACTTGATTTACTTGATTTTTCGGGCATCGCCGCATTGACCCAGGGGTCGCGGTGGGCTAGAGTGGCGATTCGTGCAGTTGGGTGGGTTTCGGTGGAGAGAGTGCCGTTTCGAGGGGGGCCGGTGGTGGCGCTCGACCAGAAGGGTCGGGTCACCGTGCCTGCGCGCTGGCGCGAGCAGTTGCAGGGCGCGGGCGTCGAGCGGCTGTGGATCACCAAGCACCCCGACGGCTGCCTCGGGCTGTATCCGCCGGCCGTGTTCGCGCAGATCGAGTCGACCGTGCTCGGCCTGACCTCGGAGGACGAGGCCTGGAAGCGGCTGATCAGCGGCAACGCCGAGGAAGTGGAGATCGACGCGACCTCGCGCGTGCTGGTCCCGCCGGACCTGCGGCGCTGGGCGGGGTTGGAGAAGGACATCAAGTTCATGGGCGTCGGCTCCCACTTCGAATTGTGGGACCTCGCCCGCTACGAGGTCCACGAGCACCAGGCCATCGCGCGCGGCCGGCCCGAGGCGCTGCGCGTGCTCAAGCTGGCGTGAACCAGTCTGCCGAATGGTCGCACCGGACCGTACTGCTCGACGAGGCCGTCGCGGCGCTGGTCACGCAGCCCGACGGGACCTATGTCGACGGGACGTTCGGGCGCGGCGGGCATGCGCGCGCGATCCTGGCCCGGCTCGGACCCGGCGGGAGGCTGCTGGCCTTCGACCGCGACCCGCAGGCCGTGGCCGCCGCGGCCTCGATCGCCGATGCGCGCTTTGCCATCGTGCACGCCAGCTTCGCGCAGCTGCGCGGCGAGCTCGAGGCCCGTGGAATCGACCGCGTGCAGGGCGTGCTGCTGGACCTCGGCGTCAGCTCGCCGCAGCTCGACGACCCAGGCCGCGGCTTCAGCTTCCGCTTCGACGCCCCGCTGGACATGCGGATGGACACCAGCCGCGGCGAGACCGCGGCCGACTTCCTGCGCCGTGCCGACGAGCGGGAGATCGAGAGGGTGCTGCGTGAGCTGGGCGAAGAACGGGCTGCTCGGCCGATTGCAAAGGCGGTTGTCGCTCGCCGGGAGGCAGGCGTACCCGTCGGGCGCACCGGCGAACTGGCCGCGCTCGTGGCTCGCGCCGTGCGCTCCCGCGAGGCGGGACAGGCCCCCGCGACCCGCACGTTCCAGGCTCTTCGGATTCACGTCAACGGCGAGCTCGAGGCTCTCGACGTCGGCCTCGAGGCTGCGCTCGCGGTGCTTGCCCCCGGGGGGAGGCTGGTGGTGATCAGCTTCCACTCGCTGGAGGACCGCCGCGTCAAGGCCTTCATCGCGCGCGAGAGCCGCGACGCGCCCGACCGCCGCGCGCCCTTCGCGCCGGCGCGGCCGCTGCGGCTGCTGGACTGCGGCCGCACCCGGCCCGCCCCGTCCGAGGTCGCGGCCAACCCGCGCGCGCGCTCGGCGGTGATGCGCGTGGCCGAGCGCACCGGGGTGCCGGCGTGAGGCTGGCCGCCCTGCTCGTCGTGGCGCTGCTCGGCAGCTGCCTGCTGCTGGTGCGCACCGGCTACGAGGCGCGGCGCCTGTTCGCCGAACTCGACAAGGCGCGCGCAGAGCAGCGCCGGCTCGACGCCGAGTACCGGCGGCTGGACGCCGAGCGCCAGGCGCAGGCGACGCACCTGCGCGTGGAGAAGGTCGCGCGCGACCGGCTCGCGATGCGCCCGGCCGCCCCGGGCGTGACGGCGTACGTCGTCGACGACGCGCATGCCGCGCCGGCGGCCGTGGTCAGCGCGGCGGCGGGCACGCGAGGGAGCGCGCGGTGAGTGGCGCCGGACGGTCGGTCCGCGGCAGCGGCAGCGGCGGCACGCGGGCGCTGAACTACGCGACCAGCCCGCTGCTGACCAGCCGCACCCCGCCCTGGCGCTCGCGCTTCGTCGTCATCCTGCTGGCCGCGGGGTTCTCGGTGCTGCTCGGGCGGGCGCTGTACGTGCAGGTGCTGGCCGCCGACTTCTACCAGGCGCAGGGCGAGAAGCGCTTCGTGCACCGGCAGCCGCTGCCGGCCAGCCGCGGCCGCATCCTAGACCGCAACGGCCTCGTGCTCGCCACCAGCGTGGCAATGCCCTCGGTGCAGCTCGACCTGAAGGCCTTCCAGACCGATCCGGGCCCGCGCCCGGCCCGGGTGGCGCAGCTCGCCGGCGCGCTCGGTCTCGCCCCGGCCGACCTGGCCGAGCGGATCGACGGCGCCAGCGGCACGGTGGTGCTGCGCCGCCATGTCGACGAGGCGGCCTGGCAGGCCGTGCAGGCGCTGCAGATCAAGGGCATCGGCGAGACCCGGGAGTTCAAGCGCCGCTACCCCGAGGGCGAGGCGGCGGCCCACGTCGTCGGCTTCACCGACATCGACGACCGCGGCCAGGAGGGCGTCGAGCTCGCCTTCGACATCCGGCTGCAGGGTCGCGCCGGGCAGCGCACCGTGGTCCGCGACCGGCTCGGCCGCGTGGTCGAGGATCTCGACGCGCCCGTCGAGCCGGTCCACGGGCAGGACGTGATGCTGGCCATCGACAGCAAGGTCCAGTTCTTCGCCTGGCAGCGCGTCCGCGACGCGGTGCGCGAGCACGGCGCCCGCGCCGGCAGCGTCGTCGTGCTGGACGTGCGGTCTGGCGAGGTGCTGGCGCTGGCCAACTACCCGAGCTTCGACCCGGCGCGCCGGCAGAACCTGGGCGGCGAGCGACTGCTCAACCGGGCGCTGACCGACACCTTCGAGCCCGGCTCGACGATGAAGCCCTTCATCGCCGCGCTCGCGCTGGAGACGGGCCGCGTCCGCGCGACGACCCCGATCGACACCGCCCCGGGCACGATCACCGTGACCGGCTCGACGATCCGCGATGCCCATCCGCACGGCGTGCTGAGTGTCGCCGAGGTGATCCAGAAGTCGAGCAACGTGGGCACCGTCAAGCTCGCGCTGTCGATGGACCGGCGCGAGATGTGGGAGCTGTACACCGCCATCGGGCTGGGGCAGAAGCCGCGCATCGACTTCCCCGGCGCGGTCAGCGGCCGGCTGCGGCCCTGGAAGTCGTGGCGGCCGATCGAGCACGCCACGATGAGCTACGGCTACGGCCTGTCGGCCAGCCTGCTGCAGCTGGCCCGGACCTACACGGTCTTCGCCCGCGACGGCGAACTGATCCCGCTGACCATCGTCCGCCGCGAGGACGCCGCCCCGGTGGCGGGCCAGCGCGTGCTGTCCGCGGGCACCGCGCGCGAGGTGCGGCAGATGCTGCAGCTGGCCGCCGGCCCGGGCGGCACGGCACCCAAGGCCCAGGCGCTGGGCTACTCCGTGGGCGGCAAGACCGGCACCGTCCGCAAGCAGGAGGGCAAGGCCTACGGCAGCAAGTACCGCTCGTGGTTCGTCGGCCTGGCCCCGGTGGCCGACCCGCGCATCGTCGTCGCGGTGATGGTCGACGAGCCGTCCCGAGGTGTCTTCTACGGAGGCGAGGTCGCCGCGCCGGTGTTCAGCCAGGTCGTGCAGCAGACGCTGCGGATGATGAACGTGCAGCCCGACCTCGACGTGAAGGCGCAGATCGTCGGCAAGCCGGTGGCTGCCGAGGTGGAGAGCTTCTGATGCCCGCCGTGCAGCGCCTCGACAACACCGCGGACGCCGTGCGCTGGCTGCACGAGCGTGGCGCCGCGGGGCTGGCGGCGGACAGCCGCGCGCTGCGCCCGGGCGAGGCCTTCGTGGCGTGGCCGGGGCAGGCCACCGACGGCCGCCGCTTCGTCGCCGACGCGCTCGCCCGCGGCGCGGCCGCCTGCGTGGTCGAGGCCGAGGGTGTCGAGGTGCACGGCTTCGACGACGCCCGCATCGCGACCCTGGCCGGGCTGAAGGCGGCCGCCGGCCCGCTGGCCGACCGCTGGTACCGGCACCCGAGTGCGGAGCTCGACGTCGTGGCGGTCACGGGCACCAACGGCAAGACCTCGACCGCGTGCTGGATCGCCGAGGCGCTGGCGCGCACCGGGCGGCGTGCGGCTGTCGTCGGCACGCTGGGCATCGGCGAGCCGGGCGCACTGGTCCCGACCGGCCTGACCACGCCCGATCCGGTGACGCTGCAGCGCGCCCTGCGCGGCTTCGTCGACCGCGGCGTCCGAGCGTGCGCGATGGAGGCCTCGTCGATCGGGCTGGCCGAGCAGCGCCTGGAGGGCACCCGGATCGCGGTGGCGGTGTTCACCAACTTCACGCGCGACCACCTCGACTACCACGGCACGATGGATGCCTACTGGGAGGCCAAGCGCCGGCTGTTCGACTGGCCGGGCCTGCGCGCGGCGGTGGTCAACATCGACGACCCGCGCGGCGCCGGGCTGGCCGACGAACTGCGCGGCAGCGGCATCGAGCTGTGGACCTGCTCGTGGCGCGGCGACGCCCGTCTGGTGGCCGGCGCGCTGCGGCACGGCCCGCAGGGCCTGGCCTTCGACGTCGTCGAGGACGGCACCCGCCGCACGCTGCAGACGGCACTGGTCGGCGAGTACAACGCGAGCAACCTGCTGGGCGTGCTCGGAGCGCTGCGCGCGCTCGGCGTGCCGGCCGACGCTGCGGTGGCCGCTGCGGCCGCATCGGGGCCGGTCCCGGGCCGGATGCAGCGGGTTCCAGGCGGCGACGTCGAGGTCGTCGTCGACTACGCCCACACGCCCGACGCGCTGGCGCAGGTGCTCCAGGCGCTGCGCCCGCTGGCCGCGGCGCGGGGCGGGCGCCTTTGGTGCGTGTTCGGCTGCGGCGGCAACCGCGACGCCACCAAGCGCGGGCCGATGGGCGCCATCGCGGCGCGCGGCGCTGACCGCGCCGTGCTGACCAGCGACAACCCGCGCGACGAGGACCCGGCCGCGATCCTGGCGCAGGTCCTCGGCGGCATCGAGCGCCGCGACGCCGTGGAGGTGATCGCCGACCGTGCCGCCGCGATCGCGCACGCCATCGGCGGCGCGGCGAACGGCGACGTCGTGCTGCTGGCCGGCAAGGGCCACGAGGAGCACCAGGAGGTCGCCGGTCGGCGGTACCCGTTCTCGGACCTCGCCGAGGCGCGCAAGGCGCTCGCGCGGCGCGCGGCGGCGGGGTGCGCCCGATGATGACCCTGGCCCAGGCGCACGCGCTGCTGCCCGCCTCCACGCTGGTGGGCGACCCGGGAGTGCTGTTCCGCCGCGTGCACAGCGACACGCGCACGCTGAAGCCCGGCGACCTGTTCGTCGCGCTGCGCGGCGAGCGCTTCGACGGCCACGACTACCTGCTGCAGGCGGTGGCCGCCGGCGCCGTCGCGGCCCTGGCCGAGCGCGGCCTGTCGCCCGGCCTGCCCGGCCTGCAGGTGGCCGATACGCTGCAGGCCCTGCAGGCGCTGGCCGCCGCCTGGCGCGCGCGGCTGCACCTGCCGCTGATCGCGGTGACCGGCAGCAACGGCAAGACGACCGTCACGCAGATGACGGCCTCGATCCTGCGCGCGTGGCTGCGCGAGGCGGCGTTCGCGACGAAGGGCAACCTGAACAACCACATCGGCGTGCCCCTGATGCTGCTGCGCCTGCGCCAGGACGACGAGGTCTGGCACCGGGCGGCGGTGCTGGAGCTCGGCATGAACCGCCCCGGCGAGATCGCGCTGCTGGCGCGGCTGGCGATGCCGACCATCGCGCTGGTCAACAACGCGCAGCGCGAGCACCAGGAGTTCCTCGACGGCGTGGAGACCGTGGCGCAGGAAAACGGCGCCGTGATCGACGCGCTGCCGGCCTCGGGCACGGTGGTGGTGCCGGCCGACGACCGCTTCACCCCGGCCTGGCGCGCCCGCGCCGGGGGGCGGCGCGTGCTGACGTTCGCGCTCGAGTCGAGCGCCGACGTCGCCATCGGCGGCCAGTGGCAGGGCCCCGGCGGGCCGGGCGACGCCGAGGGCGGGGCGGCGCCGGCGTGGCAGGTCACGCTGGCCACGCCCTGGGGCATGGCGACGACGACGTTGCGGCAGGGCGGGCGTCACAACCTGAAGAACGCCGCCGCGGCCGCGGCCTGCGCCCTCGCGGCCGGCGCGCCACTGCAGGCCGTCGCCGCCGGGCTGGCGGCGTTCGAGCCGGTCGGCGGCCGCTCGCGGCTGCTCGCGATCCGCCGCGGCGGGCGCGCCGCCACGCTGGTGGACGACGCCTACAACGCCAACCCCGACTCGGTGCGCGCCGCGATCGACCTGCTGGCCTCGCTGCCGGGCCCGCGCTGGCTGATCCTGGGCGACATGGGCGAGGTCGGCGCGCGCGGACCGCAGTTCCACGCCGAGGTCGGTGCGTATGCCCGCGAGCGCGGCATCGAGACGGTCTGGACGGCCGGTGCGCTGGGCGTGCACGCGGCGGCCGACCGGCACTTCGCCGATGCGGCGGCGCTCCGCGACGCCCTGGCCGGGGGGCCCGCGGCGGTCTCGCTGCTGGTCAAGGGTTCGCGCTTCATGAAGATGGAAAGCGTCGTCGCCGCGCTGCAGCAGGCGTCCGCGCAGGGAGGCCCGATTGCTGCTTAGCTTGTCGGAGTGGCTGCTGGCGATGTACCCGCAGGAGCTCTCGTTCCTGCGCGTCTTCCAGTACCTGACGTTCCGCGCCGTGCTGGCGGCGACCACCGCGCTGCTGATCGGCCTGGCCTTCGGACCCTGGGTGATCCGCAAGCTCACCGAGATGAAGATCGGCCAGCCGATCCGCGAGTACGGCGTGCAGAGCCACCTGGGCAAGCGCGGCACGCCGACGATGGGCGGGGTTCTGGTGCTGATCGGCATCGGCACCAGCACCGTGCTGTGGTTCGACTGGACCAACCGCTTCGTCTGGGTCGTGATGCTGGTGACCTTCGGCTTCGGCGCGATCGGCTGGGTCGACGACTGGCGCAAGGTCGTCCACAAGAACCCCGAGGGCATGCGCTCGCGCGAGAAGTTCTTCTGGCAGACGGTGATCGCGCTGGTGGCCTCGACCTACCTTGCGTTCTCGGTGGCCGAGACCAGCAACGTGCGCGTGCTCGAGCTGTTCCTGCGCTGGGTCGGCAGCGGCTTCTCGACCGAGCTGCCGCCGCGCGCAGACCTGATCGTGCCCTTCTTCAAGGCCGTCAGCTACCCGCTCGGCGTCTGGGGCTTCATCGTCTGCGCCTGGTTCGTGATCGTCGGCGCCAGCAACGCCGTGAACTTCACCGACGGCCTCGACGGCCTGGCCATCATGCCGGTGGTGATGGTGGGCTCGGCGCTCGGCGTCTTCGCCTATGTCGTGGGCAACGTCAACTTCTCGCGCTACCTGCTGTTCCCCTACATCCCGGGCGCGGGCGAACTGCTGATCTTCTGCGCCGCCATGGCCGGCGCGGGGCTGGCCTTCCTGTGGTTCAACGCCAACCCGGCGCAGGTGTTCATGGGCGACGTCGGAGCGCTCGCGCTCGGAGGCGCGCTGGGCACGATCGCGGTCATCACGCGCCAGGAGCTCGTGCTCGGCATCATGGGCGGCATCTTCGTCGCCGAGATGCTGTCGGTGATGCTGCAGGTGTCCTGGTTCAAGTACACCAAGCGCCGCTACGGCGAGGGCCGGCGCATCTTCCTGATGGCGCCGCTGCACCACCACTTCGAGAAGAAGGGCTGGACCGAGAACCAGGTCGTCGTGCGCTTCTGGATCGTCACGATGCTGCTGTGCCTGGTGGGCCTGGCCAGCCTGAAGCTGCGGTGAGGCGATGAACGGCCAGCAGGTGCTCGTCCTCGGCCTCGGCGCCAGCGGCCTGGCGATGGCGCGCTGGTGCGCACGCGCCGGCGCCCGCGTGTGGGTCTGGGACTCGCGCGCCGAGCCGCCGCAGGCCGCGGAGCTGGCGCGCGACTGCCCGCAGGCCGAGCGCCTGGCGGCCGCCTTCGACGGCGCGGGCGGCGACGCGCAGGCCGCGCGTGCGCTCGAGGGTGTCGCGCGGGTGCTGAAGAGCCCGGGGCTCGCGCCGCACGATCCGCGTGTCGAGCCGCTGCTGCGCCAGGCCCGCGCGCTCGGGGTGCCGGTGCAGGGCGAGCTCGACCTGTTCGCGCAGGCGCTCGAGGCGCTGCGCCTCGAACGCGACTACTCGCCGCGCGTGCTGGCCGTCACCGGCACCAACGGCAAGACCACGACCACGGCGATGACGGCCCTGCTGGTGGCGCGTGCCGGACGCCGCGTCGCGATGGCCGGCAACGTCGGCCCGACGTTGCTGGACACGCTGGCGCAGGCGCTGGCCGCCGGCGTGCTGCCCGAGGTCTGGGTGCTGGAACTGTCGAGCTTCCAGCTCGAGGGCGGGGGTAACGGAGTGGCCGGCTTCGAGCCCGATGCGGCGGCGGTGCTGAACGTGACGCAGGACCACCTCGACTGGCACGGCTCGATGGAAGCCTATGTGCGGGCGAAGGCACGCGTGTTCGGCAGCCGCGGGGTGATGGTGCTCAACCGCGACGACCCGCTGGTCGAGGCGATGGCGCCGCCGCCACCCGCCCCGGTGCGCGGCCGCGCGGCGGTGCGCACCCCGCCGCGCCCCGTGCTGCGCTTCGGCCTCGGCGCCCCCGGTGCGCCGGGCGACTTCGGCCTCGTGGTCGAGGGCGGCATGGCGTGGCTGGTGCGCGCGCTGCCGGACGAGGCCGAGGCGGGGTCGCGCCGCAGCGGAGCGCCCGAGCCCGCCCCGCTGCACCTGCAGCGCCTGATGCCCGCCGACGCGCTGCGCGTGCGCGGCCGCCACAACGCGGCCAACGCGCTGGCCGCGCTGGCGCTGGCCTGCGCGATCGGCTGCCCGCTCGCGCCGATGCTGCACGGGCTGCGCGAGTACGGCGGCGAGCCGCACCGCGTCCAGTGGATCGGCAACGTGGGCGAGATCGAGGCCTACGACGACAGCAAGGGCACCAACGTCGGCGCGACGGTGGCCGCGCTGCAGGGGCTGGGCGCCGACCGCGCTCCGGCGCGGCTGGTCGTCATCCTCGGCGGCGACGGCAAGGGCCAGGACTTCGCGCCGCTGGCGCCCGCGGTGCAGGCGCACGCGCGCGCAGCGGCACTGATCGGCCGCGACGCCGGCCGGATCGCCGACGCGCTGGCGGGCACCGGGGTGCCGCTGCAGCGGCACGACACGCTCGAGGCCGCCGTCGCCTGGTGCCACGGACAGGCCCAGCCCGGCGACGCGATGTTGCTGTCGCCGGCCTGTGCCAGCCTGGACATGTTCCGCGACTACGCGCACCGCGCCGAGGTCTTCGCGGCCGCGGTGGGTGCGCTGGCCGCCGAAAGGGGTCAACCGTGAGCCGCGCCGCCAGCTCCGCCGCCAGCGGCGGCGACGGCCTGTTGCGGCGGCTGTTCGCGCGGATGGCGAGCCTTGCGGGCCGTGGGGGGGCCGGCGAGCCGCCGCTGCCGGTGCGCGCGCACGTGGGCGCCGCCCCCGGCCGGCCCGCGGCGGCGCGCTCGTTCGACCAGGCGCTTGTCGCGGTCGCCGCCGCGCTGCTGGCGCTGGGCCTGGTGATGGTCTACTCGGCCCAGCGC
>Ga0209985_10000408_pt1 | contig 47824 bp, 49 predicted proteins | sample NOAtaG_FD_187305 | JGI IMG/M metagenome (GOLD analysis project Ga0209985, IMG submission 187305) | Freshwater lake microbial communities from Lake Erie, under a cyanobacterial bloom - NOAA_Erie_Diel6S_1000h metaG (SPAdes) (version 2) | ecosystem: Environmental > Aquatic > Freshwater > Lake ... | reverse complement strand
GTCATGGTCAATGCACTACAAAAAAAAGCCCCCACTGCTGGAGGCTTTTTTTAAGTAGAAAATTGGCTGCTACATGATGTCACCGATCGAAATCGCGTTCACCTGTTTTTGTTTAACGAGATCGTTGAACTTAGGCACCTTATCTGTCATTACTTTGTTAAGTAAATTTAACTGTTCATCAATTTTCTCTGTGATTTCTTTATACACCGCATTTACTTGCTCAGTTGGCCTAAAGTCGCTGCCATCCACTTCTGACCCAAGCGCTCCCAGTTTGTTATTCAGTCGCACAGGGTAGTTCAGCGGATCTTGCCCGCTCTTATTTTTTGTTTGATAAAGAGTTTCTTCAATTTTCTTCATATCGTCTAGGATCGACTTTGCCATTTCGTTGACATCTTTCATCTCCTCTTTGCCTTTCATCGGCTCTGTTACGCGATTGATTTGTTCGCGAGCTGTACGAATTTTTTTAACGGCTTTGTTTGTTTCAGAGAGTTTGTCGCGAACCGCGATAGAGAAATCGAATTGCACTTTGATGTCGGCTAGCGTTCCACTCGTACGTGGATCTTTCAGGATTTCAAACTCAGTCTCCACCGCTTTACCATTCACGGTCAATCTGGCTTTATACATACCGGGCATGGCTTTCGGTCCGGTAAGTGACGCTGCCCACATGATCAGTCCATCAAACCCTTCGGCATCTGCATAGCGCATATTCCAAACCTGACGGTTCATACCCGGCTTCAGCTTCAGTTCGTCTTCTTTTTCTTTTGCCTTCTTGTCAGGCTTGGTGGCGAATTTTTTGATGAGTTTGCCATTATTCTCCAAAATCTCCAATGACGCCACTGCTTTGGTGGTGTCTTTGATGAAGTAATGAATCATCACACCGTTGGGGTGATTCACGCCTTCTGTTTTAGGCTGCCCTCTTCGTCCGGCTTGGCCACCATTCATTCGGTAACTTGGCATTGGTTTGTACAGATGCACATCAGCCTTACTAACGGTCTCATTCAACTGGTGCAATGGAGTAAGGTCATCGATCAGCCAGAAGCTTCTTCCTTGCGTGGCTGCAATGAGATTGTCGTTTTTAATAGTAAGGTCGTTTATCGGAACAATCGGCAAGTTGAGCTGAAAAGGTTTCCAGCTTGCGCCATCGTCAAATGAAACATACATTCCAAATTCGGTGCCGGCATACAGCAACCCAGAACGTTTTAGATCTGCTCTCACCACGCGTGTGAAGTGTGCGGGATCGATGCCGTCTGTAATTTTTGTCCACGTCTTACCATAGTCTTTTGTTTTGAAAAGAAGTGGACGATAGTCACCTGATTTATAGCTTGTGGCACAGCAATAGGCTGCACCTTTTTCATGAGGTGTAAATTCAATGCTGTTGATCATCGTCCATTCAGGCATTCCGGCCACGGCAAGCTTTGTCCAATTTTTTCCGCCATCGCGAGTGATGTGGAGTAATCCATCATCTGAACCCGCCAAGATGAGATCTTTTTCATACGGAGATTCTGCTACTGCGAAAATCGTACAGTAATATTCTACCGAGGTATTATCTTTTGTGATCGGTCCACCAGACGAACCCATTTTAGACGCATCATTTCTAGTTAAGTCTGGGCTAGCTAGTTCCCAACTCTCTCCTGCATTGTAGCTTACATGCAAATTTTGCGATGCCGCATATAATTTTTTCGGGTCATGCGGAGAAAAGAAGATCGGGAAATTCCATTGGAACCGATACTTCGCACCTTCTGCTCCGTGGCCCATCGGGTTGTCTGGCCACGCGTTGATACCGCGCTCTTCACCTGTGCGATGGTTTTTTCTTGTTAAAAGCCCATCGTAGCTACCACCAAACACCACATCATTATCCGTGGGATCTACTGCAATATGTCCGCTCTCGCCACCTGCTGTTGGCTCCCAATCACGATCTCCAATTGAAAAGCCATCTGTTCGGTGGGCTACTCGTTGTGTGGAGTTGTCTTGTTGTGCGCCATAAATCCGATAAGGGAAATGATTGTCGGTAGTCACGCGATAATATTGCGCAGTGGGTTGGTTTCCATAAGTCGTCCAATTCTCACCAGCATCAAACGAAACCTGCGCGCCACCATCATCTGCAATCACCATGCGCTGGTTGTCTTCTGGCGCAATCCAAAAGTCATGATGATCTCCATGGGGAGCATTGTAAGACTGGAATGTTTTACCACCATCCTTTGATTTATGGTAAGAGACGTTCATCACGTATACCATATCCACATCTTTTGTATCGGCATAAATTTTTGTATAGTACCATGCCCGTTGACGAAGATTACGATCGTCATTCATCTTACGCCAGGTTTGTCCTGCATCATCTGAACGGTAAACACCTCCATTGTCATTTTCAATCATGGCGTACACGCGGTTAGAATTGACAGGAGAAACCGAGACGCAAGAAATGCCCCAAATTCCTTTGGGTAATCCATCGTTGGTAGAAATATTTTTCCAGGTCTCACCTCCATCGGCACTTTTATATATCGCAGAGCCTTCGCCTCCGCTTTCCATGCTGTAGGGTGTTCTTCGTGCTCTCCACATCGATGCATAAAGTATGCGTGGATTATTGGGATCCATACACAAGTCAACCGCACCCGCATTGGCGTTAGCAAATAAAATGCGTTCCCAATTTTTTCCACCATCGTCACTTCGATAGACGCCCCGCTCCTCTGAAGATTTGAACAAATCGCCCAATACGGCCGCATACACCAAATCCGGATTTTTGGGGTGTATCCGAATGCGAGGAATGTGCTTAGATTCTTTCAATCCAACAAAAGTCCAAGTTTTTCCAGCGTCCGTTGATTTCCACATGCCATGGCCATAAGAGACATTTCCCCGGATGGTTCCTTCGCCTTGCCCTACATAAATCACATTGTTGTCCCACTCGCTAACGGCAACCGATCCTATTGAGCTGCCAAAAAAACCATCCGAAATATTTGTCCACGTATTTCCAGCATCATTTGTTCTCCAAACGCCACCCCCGGTTGCGCCCATATAGAAAAGATTTGGCTTTCCGGGTACTCCTGTTACTGCGGCTGATCTGCCTCCACGGTATGGGCCGATGCTGCGCCACTCCAATGCCGAGTACAATTTTTCGTCAAAGGTTAATGTTGTTTTTGCCTCTTTCTTTTGGGCCAATACAATGCCCCCAGCCAGGAGGAAAATGAGAACGTAATAAGTCTTTTGCATATCGATGAGGTTATGTTTCTAAGCTCGATATTAATTCGAAATACCCAAACAATGACATGATTTTTTATAGATGGCAAAAACTTGATGAAGATGGATGGAATGAATATGCAATAAACTCGCTACTTTGAACAAATTTTTTCAATGAAAGACCATAGTCTGAAGCCATTGTGGAGCGTGCCCGTTATTGTAGCCGCTCTTGGGTACTTTGTTGACATCTATGATTTGCTCCTCTTTAGCATCGTCAGGCGAACGAGTTTGCAATCTATAGGAGTGCCTGAGGACCAACTTCTGACACAGGGGGAATTTGTGCTGCAGAGCCAGATGGTTGGTCTTTTGCTGGGCGGATTAATTTGGGGTGTCATGGGTGATAAGAAGGGCCGGTTGTCAGTACTATTTGGCTCCATCTTGTTGTACTCACTGGCCAACATCGCCAATGGATTTGTTACCACCGTAAATCAATATGCAGTGCTTCGTTTTATTGGAGGCATCGGTTTAGCAGGAGAGTTAGGTGCAGGTATCACTCTTGTGTCTGAAGTACTTCCAACAAGACTGCGAGGATACGGCACAACGTTAGTGGCTACGGTAGGTTTGATGGGAGCCGTGCTTGCCAATTTTATTGCCAAAAAATTTGACTGGCAGATTGCCTACTTCATAGGCGGTGGATTGGGCATTGTTTTGTTGGTGGCTCGTGTAAGTATTTTTGAATCAGGTGTATTCTTGAAGTTGAAAGAGCAAACCGTTCAGCGTGGCAATTTCTTTCAGCTTTTTAGCAATGCTACGCGATTTAAAAAATTTGTTGGAAGTGTTTTTATTGGGTTGCCCATTTGGTTTGTGATTGGCATTTTGATCACGTTTTCTCCCGAGTTTGCAAAAGCACTTCATATTGACGGAACCATTTCAGCGGGAGACGCTGTGATGTATAGCTATATTGGTTTGGCAGTCGGTGACTTGGTCAGCGGTTTTATTAGTCAGGCACTGCGCTCACGCAAAAAGGTAGTGTTCTTGTACGTGATCGTTACAACGGGGATGATTTTGATCTATCTGTTTACGCCTGGCCGTTCCGTGTTTAATTTTTACCTCTCCTGTTTTTTACTAGGAGTAAGCATTGGCTACTGGGCTCTTTTTGTTACGATGGCGGCAGAGCAGTTCGGTACTAACCTGCGCTCCACCGTTGCTACTTCGGCACCCAACTTTATCCGTGGCATGGTCGTGCCACTGACATTGGGCTTTCGTTTTATGAGAGAGCAATTGGGTGGAGGAGAATCCGCAGTGATTTATGGAGCCTTAGTGGTCGGAATTATTACCATTATTATCGCATTTCTATCACTGCAATGGGTGGAGGAGACCTTTAGCCGAGACATGAATTTTGTGGAAGAGGATCGTTAAAAGACCTTAGGAAGGCATTTCGAGTCTACTTTTTTAATACTATAACTATTAGATCGAGGTTTCTTATTGGCTATCTTGCGTCTTTGATTTTGAAGCGCAAAAAAATGAGGGGCTTTTTAACTTTTTGTTTGCTGTTGATTTTGGCCCTGCCTGTCGTAGGCCAGAATAAAGCGCTGATAGATAGCCTCAAGTCAAAGCTCGAAACGGCACCAATCGATCAGCAATTCGAACTCTTAAATTCAATTGGATGGGAATACCGTTTCGCAAAACCGGACAGCACTATTTACTACTGCGAGCAAGCTTATAAAATTGGCAAAAAGGAAAACCTCAAGACCAACCTAGCCAAGCCTCTTAATTTTTTGGCGGTTGCCTACCATTATTTAGGGAAACTCTCGAAGGCATACGACCTTGGACAGCAGGCAATTAAAGTGGCTACTATTCAAAATGATTCTATCCAGCTCGCATATGGGAATAATAATATTGGCAGGCTATTATTTGAGCAGGGCATCCTTTCTAAATCACTACCCTACTTCATGAACGCCCAAATGATATTTACATCAACTGGTGATCAATCTGGCATTGCTTACACTAGACAAAGTTTGGCAGTTCTCTATCTGGCGCAGCAGGATTTTGCGAAAGCAGAACAAGCGCTACTCGGTGCTTTGGCCACTCGATTGCAGCTAAAAAAAGTGCGAGATATCTCGTCTGCTTATACACAATTAGGTACGCTCTATCAGAAAATGGATGACTTGGAAAAATCGAATTTTTATTTTTTAAAGTCAGATTCAGTATACCAAACCATTGATGATGCGATTAACCTGGCTAGAACGAAAGTTCTGTTGGCGGAGAACTACTTGCGGCAGGGCAGGATTTCCGAAGCGAGAAATATTGGTGAAAAGGGATTTGCTTTTATTGAGAAATCAGGCAATGTTAGGAGGTTGCCTGAAGCGCATTTGTTGATGGGTAGAATCTATCTGGCTGAAAAGAAATATGGCCACGCCAGGCAACAGTTCAGTAGTGCACTCCAACTTTCGAAATCCAGCCAACAATCTGTTTTTCAATTAGAGTCTTATTATTTGTTAGCACAAGTATCCAAGATGCTAAATAATCGCCAAGAGGAAATTGTGAATAGGAATCATTATTTGATACTTAAAGATTCGATCGGAGATTTGGAGTTGGTCAGAAAAGTAGAAAAGCTACAATTTGAATTGCAGATTGAATCGAAAGAAAAGGAAAATGAATTACTTAAGCTACGTCAAGCACAGACCGAAGCGCTGGTGGATCGCCAAGGGTTTGTGAATGTATTGGCCGTATTCGTCATCGCCTTTCTTTCAATATTGGCTGTCTTGTATTGGCAAATTAGCAAGCGGAGAAAAATGTTGAACGAAAGATTGGCCACCCAAAATATCCAGATTGTAAATCACCAACGTGAAATAAACATTCAAAATGAGGCATTGGCTAAACGAAATCAGCAACTTTCTGATATCAATCACGAGAAAGATACAATCATGAGCATTGTAGCACATGACCTGAAGGCACCACTAAATAGAATTTCAGGACTTGCGTATTTGCTCGAAAAGGAAGGCCCGCTCAACGTGAATCAAATGACTTATATTCAAATGATCCGTGATTCTACTAAATCAGGTGCCCGTTTGATAGCTGATTTGCTTGACGCGCACGCCATTGAAGAAAACTCAAATGCGCCTTCTTACCAGAATTTTGATTTGGTCAAGTTGCTCAGCGATAGTATTTCTTACTTTCAGGTGATCGCGTTAGAGAAAGATATAAGATTGGAAAAAGATTTTCCAGATGATGCATTCTTTGTATCAGACCCTTCCTACATAAATCGAATCATTGAAAACCTGCTATCCAATGCAATCAAGTTTTCAAAAGTGGGTAGTTCGGTTTTTTTAAGCTGTCGAATAGAAAATCAAAACGCAGTAATCAACGTGAGGGATCAAGGGCCTGGATTTACTGATACCGATAAGTTATCTCTCTATAAAAAATTCAAAAAATTAAGTGCAAAACCAACATCGTCAGAGAGTTCCAATGGTTTAGGACTTGCTATCGTCAAGACTTTGATTGACCGATTAGGGGGTACAATTGAGCTAATCAGTAGCGAAGGGAAGGGAAGCGAATTTGTCGTTTCAATTCCCTATATCGAAACAAAAAGTTAGTTAAGCCAGTCGAATTATTTCGTGACGCTGGTTTATACTTTTGTCAGCGTGTTTTCCAAATCCTGAATAAGATCTTCTATATCCTCCACTCCGATACTCAATCGGATCAACGAATCGCTCAATCCATTTTTCAATCGTTCCTCTTTAGGAATGCTGGCATGGGTCATAGATGCTGGATGATTGATAAGCGATTCAACGCCACCCAATGATTCTGCCAATGAAAACAGCTCAACGTTCTCCATAAATGCAATAGCCTTTTCCAGGCGATCATCTTTCAAGGTAAAAGAAAGCATTCCACCAAAGTCCTTCATTTGTTTTTTGGCAACGGTATGGTTCGGGTGATCTTCAAATCCTGGCCAATATACTTTTCCAATTTTAGGATGGCTTTGCAAATATTCAGCAATTTTTCTGCCGTTGAAGCAATGCCGCTCCATGCGCAGATGTAACGTTTTAATTCCTCGTAGTACTAAAAAACAATCTTGAGGCCCGGGAACGGCTCCGCATGAGTTAGCAATAAAAGCCAAGTCTTTGTAAAGCTGTTCATCGTTCACAACAAGCGCGCCCATAATGACATCGCTATGTCCACCTAAATATTTCGTAACCGAGTGCATCACCACGTCAGCTCCAAGATCTAGCGGATTTTGTAAATAAGGTGAAGCAAACGTATTATCAACGGCAATTTGTATAGCGTGTTTTTTGGCAATAGCCACGCAGGCTTCTATATCGATAATCCGCATCAGTGGATTAGAAGGAGTCTCTAACCACAATAGCTTCGTGCTTTTGTTGATGAGCGGTACTATATTTTCAGGATTCGTCAAATCGATGAAGTGGAATTTAATGCCCGCCCGCTCATACACTTTAGTAAAAAGACGATAAGATCCACCGTATAAGTCATTGCTTGTAATTACCTCGTCATCTGGGTTCAGTAAACGAAGCACGGCATCGGTGGCACCCATTCCAGAAGAGAAGCACAAGCCGAATTTTCCGTTCTCTAAAGCAGCGATATTTTTTTGTAGTTGGTTTCGAGTAGGATTTGCACCTCGTGCGTAGGCGTATCCCTTGTGCTTACTCGGAGACTCCTGTACATATGTAGAGGTTTGAAAGATTGGTGTCATAATCGCGCCAGTGGACGGGTCTGGCTCAACTCCTGCGTGTATAGCTTTGGTTCCGAATTTCATTCTTAGAATTTATGATTTTTGAGATAAGATTTAAGATTTTTCCGGTGATCAGAAATTTTAACTTATGACTTCTAAATTCTTCCTTTCTAAATTCTTCGGTTCGCATCAAACTTCTCAAGGTAGTCTGCCACTCTTCTTACAAAACTTCCGCCCAAAGAGCCATCCACCACGCGATGGTCGTACGAGTGGGATAGGAACATTTTGTGTCGCACTACAATCGCATCTCCGTAGGGAGTTTCCATAACGGCCGGTTTCTTTTGAACCGCTCCCAACGCCAGAATCGCGACTTGTGGCTGCATGATGATCGGAGTGCCCATCACATTGCCAAAGCTTCCAACATTTGAAACAGTGAATGTACCCCCTGCCAATTCATCAGGCTTTAACTTATTTTCACGTGCTCTTTTAGCCAAGTCATTCACCACTTTTGCCAACCCTGTGATATTGTACTGGTCTGCATTTTTTATCACTGGCACTATCAGGTTTCCACTTGGCAACGCTACGGCCATTCCGATGTTGATATCCTTCTTTTTTATGATCCGATCTCCGTCTACCTGTATATTGATCATTGGATAGTCTTTGATGGCCATCATCACGGCTTCAATAAAGATAGGTGTGAAAGTAAGTGCATCTCCCTCTCTCTTTTGAAAGTCATTCTTCCATTTATTTCTCCAAAATACAATGTTGGTTACATCCGCCTCCACGAAAGAAGTAACATGTGGAGATATTCGTTTACTGTCCACCATGCGCTCGGCAATCATTTTACGCATGCGGTCCATTTGAATGATCTCATCGCCACTGCTAATGGATGCGGGGACTAGTGGGGCAGAAGTAGTGCGCGGAGTTGATGCAATTGTCTGACCAAGCTTTCTTTGTTGAATAAATTCCAACATGTCTTTTTTTGTCACTCGGCCTTCGGCCCCAGTTCCGGAAATCGACTCCAGTTCTGCCAGCGCAACCTGCTCTTCTTTGGCTATGTTTTTTACCAGTGGCGAATAGAATCGACTCGCATTCTTGAAATCGGTAGGTGCTACAACAGCCGCAGCATGGCTCGCAGTGCCATTAGTGGACGTAGAAACTTCTTTTTGTGTCTCTATAATTTTTCTTTCAACTACAACATTTTCAGTTTCGACTCCAGCCACTACATCCGAAGTAATGATAGCTATTGCTTTACCAACTTTAACAACCTCACCTTCTTTGGCCAAAATTTCTTTTAGGACACCCGCATGAGTAGACGGTACTTCAGTATCTACTTTGTCAGTAGCCACTTCAAGTACACTCTCGTCTTGTTCAATTTTATCACCGGGCTTTTTCAACCATTTTAAAATGGTAGCCTCCATTATACTTTCGCCCATTTTAGGCATAATCAACTCTACTTGCGCCATGATTTCAATCGTTTGGGTGCCTTAAAGGTAATTAGTTTTTCTCAAGTAAAAGCTCAAATTATTTGACTCAGTTTAGTTGGGTTTGGCTGGGTTATCGGCCTTTTTAGATTGTTCTGGTATTTTGCGGTTTTGGCAAATTCTTTAATCTAGATTATTGAAGAAGTGTTATTTTATTTCGCTAAAGCCATTGAGCAAAAGCTCTGCTTGACCGAGATTATCACTTTGGCAAACTCAATCGAATGAGATTCAGCACGGCCGCTGAAGCCATTTTAATATTGATCGCTCTATCGTTAGAGATTTGAAGTTTTTTTGTGACGGTGTGATGCTTATCTGAGTAAGCAATCCAAACCATCCCTACAGGTTTTTCGGGCGTTGCGCCACCCGGACCAGCAATCCCACTAGTCGCAACTCCAATATCAGTATTGAATTTGGCACGGACAATATTGGCCATTTCAATAATGGTCGGTTCGCTGACTGCTCCATATTTTTCCAGCACTTCGGGTTTTACACCGAGCTGACGCATTTTTATTTCGTAGGCATAAGGCACCATGCTTCCCAAAAAATAATCGGAACAGCCTGGTACACTAGTGATCAAGTGCGAGAGGTATCCACCGGTGCAACTTTCCGCCATTGAAAGAGTGAGCTTGCGCTCGCGCAACATTTTGCCTATCGCTACCTCAATCGGTTCATCACCATATCCATAGATATAATCTCCCGCGAGTGGTTTTAATTTTTCGATTAGCTCATTAATCTCGCTTTCTAAATGCGTAGAAGAATCGCTAAACCCAGTAAGTCGTAATTTGACTTCCCCTAAGCTGGGAAGATAAGCCAGTTTGATGTGTGAAGGCAATGCTTTTTCCCACAAGGCGATTTTCTCTGCCAGAAACGATTCACCAATTCCAATGGTGCGAATGACCTTATGATAAATGTTGGGTGTGTGAAATTTCTCTTTCAGTTTCGGAATGACTCGCTCAGTCATCATCTTTTTCATTTCGTGCGGCACTCCGGGCATTGACATAAAAACCTTACCATCTTTTTCGAACCACATTCCCGGTGCGGTGCCGATGGGGTTCGTAATTTTTTTACAACAGACTGGAAGCGCGGCTTGTTGCCGATTGGGTTCTATCATTTCCCTGCCGCGGCTTTTGAAGAATGCCGTAATTTCTTGCAGCGCTTCTTCATGGATTTCTAATTTACAATCAAAATATTTCGCCAATAGCGGTTTTGTTAAATCATCGCTGGTCGGGCCAAGCCCTCCGGTAATTAAGATAATATCAGCGCGTTTTTCGGCTTCCGCGAAAGCGGTGAGGATTTCCTCTTCCTGATCACCAACAGTAGTCTTGCGGATAACCTTTATGCCGACTTTGTCCAATTCCACACTCATCCACTGAGAGTTCGTATCCACGATTTGACCATACAATATCTCATCGCCAATAGTCAATAGCTCTGCCAGAATTTTTTTCATTTTTTTTTGATTTGATTAATTGAACGCAGCCGATCCTACAAAAATCACGTTTGCCAGTGCATAGACGATAAGAATCCCTCGCGATCCCATTTTATTAACGCGCAGGCATTGATCTTTTTTTCCGGCATCATAGAGTCGTAAACAAATAGCAGACACCAGTAAAATGCTAAAAATCGCAAAGAACGTAAGTGTGTGCAACGAATCGACTAGCGTAAATGTAGAAGACTCCGGTAGCAACGAATCGATGATATATTTATTACCGACAGCTGCAAACAGACCACCCACTGGCAAGCCAAAGCGAGGCTCGTGTTCCCACGGCTTAGGTGCAAAACTGATCATGGCAATTAGAAATGCGATGTACATCCCCAGAAATATTTTCATAAAAAGGCCAACAGCATCGCGCTGCAAATTCATTTCAATTGTAAAGGCTGAAAAAGTCTGTGGATTACGACCCGGACGCGAATCTCCGAAGCCCGTTTCGTAGTGATTCGTTCCAACCGAAACTTTGAAATCACGGATGTTCCACCCATCAATTGCTTCTGTGGGACTGAAACGGCTACCTTTTTTGTCAGCCTTAAAAATCATGCTACTACTATCGTATTGAGAGTTTTCAATTTGCATGCTCAAATGCTGCTGATCAAAAGGAAAATCCTGTACGTTCCACTTTTCTTTCATGGTGGCTTTCATCTTCATCATGATCCATTTCTGCCCGTTTAGACTGTCCTCTATTGGGGTAGACTGCTCGTAGCTTTTAGCGGAAGGCATATCCAGCTGGGTGAGAAAATCATATTTTGGATTTCCATACAAAAACCAAAGCCAAAATCGGGCGGTGTATTCCTTTTCATGAAAATTGATGTCGTGTACGCTAAGGACATAGGCGCCTACAGTCACCGTATCGGGTTGTGCAATTGCGGTTCCACTTGGCAGCGCAAGTAGAAATAGGAGCCAAATGGTTTTGAATTTCATAGTAATATGAATTGACTGGCAAGATAATGACAACTGCTCGAAACAAACAATTAACGGCCGCTTGCGGAAATATCCTTTTCTTGAGCTAATTTTCCATTTGAAAACTAAACTATCGCTTATGCATTCGTTACTACTCGCCACCCATTCGATTCTTCGCTATTTTATATTGCTCAGCCTTATTTGGGTGATTGCCCGCTCGCTGTCAGGGTGGTTAAATAAGTCTGGTTATGTCAAGTTGGACGATCAACTTGGGTTGGGGCTATTTATGCTTACTCATACGCAATTGTTATTGGGAATTATTCTGTTTTTTGTTAGCCCTGTTGTGATTTTTAGCGGAGCCTCGATGAAAGATCCTATAGCTCGTTACTGGCTGGTAGAGCACAACACCGGAATGCTGATTGCGGTTGCTCTTATAACTATGGCGCGTATTACGTCAAAGAAAATGACAGATTCTATTTCCAAACACAAAAGAATGTTCATTTTTAACGGCATTGCATTAGTTGTAATTCTGCTGATGATTCTCCAGAGCAAACGCGGGCTGTTAGGTATCACTTACTAGTATCAGTTTATTATTTTGTGCAATTATTCTATAATCGAAGGGCGATCCAACAAACACAGGGTGTAATTTACAGTATTGAAAAAGCGGAGCGATCTATTCCACGTCTTCAAGAACTTCTTTTGTCTGAATAAAATCTCTTTCAAAAATATGGAGTCGTACTCCGGGAAAGATATCGTTGCGTAAGGGATAGAGTCCGGTAAAGTTTTCCTCGGTCAGAAAGCAGGGGATACCATAGGCGTCTAATTTGGTCTTCGCAATGTTAGCTTCGATGGCGTTGTCAAACGCAGCGTAAATGATGATTTTTTCGGCTTGATCCATAGCGGATTGATGTGTCTAAAGGTAGTATTTAACTTCTAGAGAAGTCAACTTCATTGATTCTTGGTAACTTTCGCATCGCGGCAGGGATAGAAACGGAAAGCCCACAGCGAGGAACGAGCGAGGACTTGAAGTGGATAGCCCGCCAGGCCGCCCAACCTTCTTCGCTTAAGCTTCCAAGGTCGAGAAAAATAAATAGAATTAGCTTGTAACATCTGTAAACCCTTGCCGTCTAGCTTTTGAAACGATGAATATCGAAGTCTTTGAAACCCGGGTGCTGCCTACGAAAAACAAGCTTTTTCGGTTTGCGTTCAGGCTTTTGGGCAGCAGCGAGGAGGCCAAGGATGTGGTGCAGGAGGTGATGATGAAGGTGTGGAACGGACGCGAACAGATGGGCGCGATTGACAACATGGAGGCTTGGTGTATGCGCATCACCAAAAATCTATCGCTGGATCGCCTTCGCTCAAAAGAACGCAGAACGACCGATTCGATGCAAGAAGGCTTTGAAGTTCGTCAGGAAAGTATGACACCGTACGAAAAAACAGAAATACATGAAAGCATGCAACGGGTAAATGAACTGATTGAAGCACTGCCCGAAAAGCAACGGCAGGTAATGCACCTTCGTGACATAGAAGGGTACAGTTACAACGAGATTTGTGAAATTCTGGAACTGGACATGAGCCAGGTGAAAGTAAATTTGTTTAGAGCGAGAAACTTTGTGCGGGAGCGGCTATTAAAATTGAATGCGTATGGACTCTAATGAAGTAAAGGAACTACTGGAGAAGTATTGGAACTGCGAGACATCGCTGGAGGAAGAACAAAAATTGCATTCCTTTTTTCGGGGTAGCGTGCCAGCAGAAATAAATGAGACGGCTGAACTTTTCAGGTATTTTGAACTGCAACGCAGAACAAAAATCGAGGCAAGCGGTTTTGATGAAGAGGTGAAGCAAAAAATCAAGGAACATCGGCCGGCTGGTAGATCGGTTAAAATGTACTTCAACTACGCTCGCATTGCGGCTGGCATCGCAGTAGTGGCCGCTGCTGGGTTTTTTATCCGGGAGGAAGTGCGGAAGGCGTATCCGGCTGAAACCGAGGATACCTTCAGCGATCCGCGAATGGCGTTGGAGGAAACGAAGAAAGCGTTGATGATGATTTCTAATAGTTTCAACAAGGCACACAAAGAAGCAGCAAAGATTGAGATGTTTAATGAAGCGGAACAGAAGATACAAGGCAAGCAGGTAGATCAAAAAAAAGTGAACATTTAAAAAGTAAAAACTAAAATATAAAATGTTATGAAAAAAGTAATGTTGGGAGTGGTGATGATGGTGTTGTTGTCGGTGGCTGCGCAAGCGCAAAACGATGTAATTGCGAAGTTCTTCAATAAGTATGATGGAGACGAGAGCTTTAGCAAAGTGAGCATCAGCGGAAAGATGTTCAGTATGATGGCGAATATTGACGGGAACACCGAAGATGAAAAAGGAATGATAAGTGCCATCAGCAAAATCAAAGGATTGAAGATTCTGAAAAAAGATGATGCGCGCAATTCTCGTGAACTTTACAAAGAAGCGCTGTCGATGGTGCCGACAGGTCAATTTGAAGAATTGATGACCGTGCGCGATAAGGATAAAGACATGAAGTTCTTTACCAAAGAATCGGGCGGAAAAATCAGTGAATTGGTAATGGTCTTAGGTGGCAACGAAGAATTTTTGGTAATGTCTCTTTTTGGAGAAATTGATCTGAAGGAGATGGGCAAAATCGGAAAATCGGTGAACATTGATGGCCTTCAAAATTTGGACAAAATGAAGGATAAAGTGAAAGACAAAAAGAAGGACTAAATATCCTTTTCAAAAGATCACCCCTGCCATTGCGTTAGGCAAATAGTAGGGGTGATTTTTTTTGTCCAAATTGCATCTTCTTTTGGGAATGCACGTTATGGTTGTCAGCTGACTATTAATTTGTTAGATCCCCTTACAAAATTGATCCAACTGTAAAAATGAAAACTCTTTTTTTACTTCTGTTTGTTTCGGGCCAACTGTTGGCTCAAACAAAGACAACCGTTGAGCTCGACAAAAAATACGAGGGCATGTCCTTGTATTTTTATAAGAACACGTTAAAAATGCTTAACCAAAAAGATGACAAAGATTTTGATGAGTTAATCAAGGATATTGAAAAGATGCGTTTTGTGATGATTAATAAGACCAAAGAGAAATTTCAAGAAGCAGGTTATGCGGCCTTGAAAAAGAGTTATCGGGGAGAATCCTATGAAGAAGTGATGTCGGGCAGAATGGAAGGAAGAAATTTTGATGTATTCGTAAGAGAAGTGAATGGCAATGTGAAGGGCACCGTCATTCTGGCCAGTGACTCTGCAAGCTTGTATGTGCTGGATGTGCTCGGTAAAGTGGCGATCAATAAAGTGAGTGCCTTATTCAATACAATTGACGGAAGTACGGATATTGGAAAGAAAATAAAGGACTTTGCCAGTGGAGATGCAAAGAAAAAGAAGAAAGACCATGTGTTGGACTAGCCGCTGTTGTTTGTCTAACGAACGCACTATTTTGTATAGACCAAGGTAAAACTCACTTTTACAAAAAACCTAAATGGCAGAAACAGTATTGCAGATAAATAAGCTGACCAAGAATTTTGGAAAGCTTTGCGCGGTAAACCAACTTGACCTGGAAGTGAAAAGAGGTCAGGTGTTTGGCATACTCGGCCCAAATGGAAGTGGCAAAACAACCACACTTGGTATGTTGATGGGGGTAACGAATCCCTCTTCAGGCAGTTTCTCTTGGTTTGGCGAGCCCTCCACCCACTTCACGCGCAAAAAAATTGGAGCCGTGCTTGAGCATCCTATTTTTTATCCCTACCTGAGCGGACAAAAGAACCTCGAGTTGAATGCGATGATCAAGGGTGCTAATCCTGCGAACATAGCAAAGGTGTTGGATATTGTTGAGTTAAGCGCACGAAAGGATGATAAATACAAAACCTATTCACTGGGGATGAAGCAACGGTTGGCAATTGCTTCTGCCTTGGTAAGCGATCCTATTATTTTGATTTTGGACGAGCCAACAAACGGCCTCGACCCCATGGGGATTGCAGAGATACGGGAAATCGTGAAGAGAATTGCAGCCGATGGCAAAACCATTATTTTGGCAAGCCACTTACTAGATGAAGTTCAAAAAGTATGTACTCACTTTGCCGTATTGCGTAGAGGCAAGCTCATGCATAGCGGACCTGTAGATGAGGTGGGTAAGGGCGAAGAGACGGTAGAGGTAATGGCCTACCACGATGACCTCTCTGTATTGTTACAGGAGTTCGTTGGCAGTGCAACCATAAAAAAAGAGAATGGTATTTTTCAAGTCATGATGAAAGATGGTTTTCATAGCCAGGATTTGAATAAATTTTTATTCGAAAAGGGGATTATTACTTCTCACTTGGTCACTAAGAAGAAAACATTGGAGAAGCAGTTTTTAGAAATACTGGCCGAGGCACATTAGTTCGTAAATCTTAATTCGTACATCTAAAATTTTACCATGCTTCACTTACTGAAAATCGACCTAAAGAAAATGACCAGCTACCGCACGTTCTGGATCATTTGTGGATTGTATTTCATAACCCTAGGGTTTTCAACTGCCAGCGGGATGGAGATATTGAAATGGATTGCCAGCAAGTTCGAGGATTTTGGTTCGTCTTTGAATGTGAACCGCATACCATTGTATCATTTTCCGGATATCTGGCAAAACCTGATTTGGTTTAGCGGACTATTCAAATTGGTGTTGTCGATCATGGTTGTCATTTCTATCACTAACGAATACCAATATCGCACACTTCGACAAAACATTATTGACGGCATGAGTCGTTTTGAGTTCGTGTTATCAAAAGTGTTGACCAACCTTTTGCTAAGTGTGATGAGTGTGGGCATGCTGTTGTTGATCGTGATGGTTACCGGCTTGATTTATACGCCTGAATTGATTTGGTCCGATATTCTGGTAGGCACGGAGTTCTTGCTTGCCTATTTTATTGAGATTTTTGCTTTTTTATCTTATGCGTTAATGTTGGGTGTTTTTGTACAGCGCTCAGGACTTACGATTGTATTATTGATGCTATCACACATGATTGAAGCGATTATCAAAGTCAATCTGTTCCGAGAAGGCCTGAATCCAAGCATCGGATGGTTGAAGCAGTTTTTCCCATTGGAGTCTATCACTAATTTGGTACCGCTGCCTTTCGCACGGTATGCATTTCAAGAGATACAAGATTATGTGAGCATTACAGCCGTGGCTATTGCGCTTGGCTGGACTTTTCTCTTCAACTACTTCAGTTATTTGAAGTTGAAGAAGTCGGACATTTAGTGTTCGCAGCTACAATATTTTTCGGAAGAAGCTTTTTCAAAGCACTCTTTACCTTCTTGAAAAGAAAACCAGGCCAGGCCCAGCGTACCTATTGCATCGGCATAGGTAAATCCTGTCAGTTCATAGATCCCACTTGATATCAGTAAAACACAAGACATGTAAATACAAACCTTGGTGCAGCTTGCGTCCGCTAGAATTGCATCGGAGTGTAAAAGCTTGCCGATTCGAAGTTTGCTACGAAGTAAGAATAGCATTACTAAAATTGAAACAATAGAAATGACAACTCCCCAGAAAGTGGTTATGGGTATCTTTTTCACGTAAAGCGTCAGAGCCGATGAAACAATGAGGCCTGCTACCAATAAGTAGAAAGAAGCACCGGTAATTCTCAATGCTTTTTTCTCAAACTCGCTTCGTTGACTAGCTGCATTTTTTTGTATTCTGGTGACCATTACGGCAATGCCAAGACCGGAGATCATTTCAATGAAACTATCGACCCCAAAACCAAAAAGTGCTAACGTTTCGTCTTGATAGCCAAACCAAGTGGAAATCAATCCTTCAGCGAGATTGTAAAGAATGGTAAAAACGGCAAGCCCAAAGGCGATTTTAAAATAGCTTTTTTCTTGTAACCCGGTTGTCTCTAAATCACTCACATTCAAATGTAGCGTATATTTTTTCGTGGCAAATTTATTTTTAATAAAAGTTGGGTTGTTGCAAACTGGCTTCTTTAAAAAACACGCTTGTTGCAACCTAGCTGTCAAAATTTCATGTAAGAGTATTTGTATTTAATAAATTTAGGACGAATAGGCTCAGTCTAGTGTAGTGTTTTCATAGTTGCTGTCCTTTTGTCTTGGAACTTTCGATGGTATGTTGATTGTTGGTAGAGCAAGACAAAATAGTGAAAATGAAAAAGAGTAGACTGATTCCGACCGAGTTATTACATTCTATTGATATAACCAATACGATAGGTGGTGGAGTAAGCCAGCCTATTGTTGATTTAGAACAACACGAAGACCATCGGGAGATAAAGTGTAAAGTGCCTGGTGTGGTAGAGTCGGCACTTCAGGTCGAAGTGATCAATAATTTCCTGAGCATCTATTATAAGCAGGAATTCTTATCAAACGGAACAAACATTGAAATACCAAAAGTGGTCTATCACAAAGCCATTCCTTATTTTATTGATGTTGCCAATATCTCAGCTACGGTAGAAGAAGGGTTTCTGTGTGTGAGGCTGCCATTCAACAAACTCGCCAACGGCTATCACAAAAAGATTTCTGTTCAAGAGTAAGCAGATGTTCTTAGTTAGTGCAGTGCATTATAATCAATCTGCGATCGCCTGGTAGGTAAGCACTTTAAATTTATCACCGACCTGATAGTTCGGTGATGCATACATGTTTGTGTAAATTAGCCCGATCAATTTTTCTTTTGGATCGGCCCAGTATTGTGTATTGAATGCACCACCCCATGAAAATGAACCAATACTAAAAACAGATTGATAATCATTTTTTTCCGTCTCCAATCCAAAACCCAAACCAAACTGGTTGGTAATAGGTGGTTGGCATTGATTGGTGAGCATTAGTTCTACGGTCTTGCGACTAAGCAGTCGAACACCGTTGTATTCGCCTTTGTTTAAAAACAGTTGAAGGAGTTTCGCATAGTCCTCAATAGGGCCGCTCAATCCTGCACCACCTGAGAAGTATGTTCCCTTGGTCGCGGGATAGTCAGGGTTGATTCCTTTACCGGTCGGTGGCAACATTTTTTTCGGAGTACCGCCACTTGTCTGATGAAGACCTACCAATCGATTGTATTTTTGTTCAGGCAGGTAAAAGTAGGTGTCATTCATCCCAAGGGGTTGAAATATTCTGGCTCTAAAGAATTGATCGAGTGATTGGCCAGAGATCACTTCTACCAAATAGCCAAGCACATCGGTATTCAGTCCATAGGTGAATTGCTCACCCGGGTTATGTTTGAGCGGGAGCGTTCCCAGTATTTTTATTTTGTCGGCCAGAACAATGTTGTTGGTACCAATGCCGCTGGGTACTTTTGACTTTGCGTAAATGGCTTTGAATTCCTGACTGCCAATGTCGGCATAGTCGATACCGGATGTGTGGCTGAGAAGATGCCTGATTGTAATTTCATTTTTAGCTGGACTAGTGGAGTAAGTGGTATCCGTCCAATTTACCGTACCCAGCAATTTTGGGTTTTTAAACTCGGGAATGTAACGAGAGATAGGATCGTCCAGCGAAAATTTTCCTTCTTCAAAAAGCATCATCACCGCCAGACTGGTAATTGCTTTGGTCTGCGATGCCATTCGAAATATGTCGTCTTTTTTCAACAGTGTTTGTTTTTCGAAATCGCTATAACCGTAGGCTTTATAGTGGACGATCTTGCCATTTCGTGCAATGAGCACCACGGCTCCAGGGATCCACTTTTTTGACGCATAATCATTGATCATTTGATCAATTCGAGCCAAACGATCGGCAGAGAAGCCGGCTTCTTCTGGTTTGCCGGGTGCAAGATTTTTGATGGTCTGAGCGTGAGCGCCAATGGCGGCCATTGCGAGCAAGAATACCAGTAGTTTTTTCATCTTTCGAGCTATTTTATTCTACAATAAAAAATTTTACAATCCTTTTACACTCATGCCTCCATCTACCATTATATTCTGTCCGGTAATGTAACTGGCATTATCCATTGATAGATAGGCCACCAAGCTAGCCACTTCTTCGGGCTGGCCCACACGGTTCATGGGCGTTCGGGCAAGAATTTTTTCAAGTCGATCGGGTTGAGATAATACCGATTCAGTGAGGGGTGTTTGAATATACCAGGGCGAAACCGTGTTTACCCGAATTCCGTCTTTTGCCCACTCGGCAGCCAGATGTTTTGAGAACTGAATGATGGCAGCCTTGGTCATACCATAGGGCGGCCCGGTTTGAACATCAAAAGAACCTGCGACTGAAGCTAAATTAACCACGCTCGCGTTGCCTGCGGCTTTAAGAAAAGGATAGCTCAGGCGTGTGATTTCAGTAAGGCTGAAAAGGTTTGTCTCGAAGAGCTGCTTATATTCTTCTTCGGTGTAGTCAACAAATTTTTTGCGCACGTTGGTGCCCACATTATTTATCAGTAAATCTAATTTGCCCCAATTCTCTTTTACCTTTTCTAGTAGCGCAACGCGAAATGCTGGATGAGTGACATCTCCCTCCATCGTGAACAGATTGGCCGAGTGTTTTACTTTGCCTTGAATATTCTTTGTATCGCGCGCGACCACCAGTACTTCGGCACCCAGTGATAAAAACTCTTTTACAATGGCCAGGCCTATGCCTTTTGTGCCGCCTGTCACTAATGCTTTTTTACCTTGTAGATTCCACATAGGATAAATGTAGTTGTTTGTTCGTTGTTGCTATCGCCATTTAAAAATCGTAACAAAATAATCACATGGTTTCTTTTTTCACGACCAACAGGTACCAATTGTTTTCCACGGGCAAGTAGCCTTGTTCAAAACAATAATAGTAAACTGCGTTCTCCTTGGTTTTGTATTGGCTGGTATGATAGTTAAAATCAAACCCTTTTTTGGTTAAAGTTTCCCGGCTCACGCGCGTTTTTCCTGAAGGGTTTAGCTCCAATAGGATCCGCCTATTTTTCCGCAGTAAATTGACCACATTGGTCATATAATTCGATTCATCGCGATTCAATTTATTGTTATAAGCTACCCTGCACTGGTCCGAACAGAATTTTTTGTCTGCGCGACCCTTTATTTTTTCGCCACACTCTAAGCAGGCTTTTTCTTGTGTTTTTGCCATAAATTAACGGTTTTTGGCTGTTTTTGTATCCGTTTTTAAACGTTTCTAAACGAATATAAACGAAAGTAATTGGATAACAAACGACTATTTTTTTGGCCTCCCCACACCTTTGCATCGTCAATCGCTGAACAACTCAGTCGGGGACAAAAAACAAAAACAATTTTTAACCATTTAAATTTTACAGTTATGAAAAGCTTAAGAAACAGCGTGCAGTTGATCGGTCGGTTGGGAAGGGATGTGGAGGTGAAAGACTTCGACAAGTCAAAGAAGGCCAGCTTCACAATGGCCACGACCGATTCGTACAAGAATGCAAAAGGAGAAAAGGTGGAAGACACACAGTGGCACAACATTGTGATCTGGGGGCAACTGGCAGATGTTGCGGGCAAGTATTTGAAAAAGGGATCAGAGGTATGTGTGGAAGGCAAGCTGGTACATCGCAACTACGAAACCGATAAAGGCGAAAAGCGCTACATCACTGAAATCAACGTGAGTGACCTGGTGCTTATGGGTGGAAAGGAAAAATAAAAACTTTGCCACGAATGCACGAATTTTCACGAATTGTCGACATCGCAATTCGTGTATTCGTGGTTAATTATCTCCGTCAAGTTTTTTCAGGCCACGAATGTTCTAGAATTGTAATTGCATCAAGGTTTGCGTCCATGGTTTAAAAATTGGCGTTAGCCGAGGTTTAAGAGGCGAGCCACGAATTGCACAGATTTATTCCATTTGTGCCAATTCGTGAATTCGTGGCATAAAAAGGAGATCTGCGTAAGGCTTTAACTTCAACTCTTTGCAAAAAGCTTTTCGAGATTGATTGGCAGAGTGCATCAATTTTGAAAAATATCTTGGGTGTATCATTTCATTGACTATGAATTCTATCATTTACAAAGAAGAGTGCTATCAAATCATTGGCAAGTGTATGGAAGTACACAATTCTCTTGGCCATGGATTTTTGGAGATTGTTTACAAGGATGCGCTTGAACTCGTATTTGATCAAGAAGGAATTTTATTTGAAAGGGAAAAGGGTTATGATGTATATTTTAGAGGCTATATTTTGAATCATAAGTTCTTTGCGGATTTCGTTGTTCTGGATAAAATAGTTTTAAAAGTCAAATGCGTCAAGGTCTTGACTGATGAGCATATTGCTCAGACCATAAATTATTTGAAAGTGTCTGGTAATACGCTTGGGCTTTTGGTAAATTTTGGTAGAGGTAAACTGGAATATAAGCGAGTTGTGTACTAGCTTGTAGATTTTAAATATTGCGTTTATTTGTGTCAATTCGTGTATTCGTGGCAATTCTTTTAGTCATCTAGTTCCAATACTTAACGAAGCGAAACAGCTAGTGTTTTATTCGCTAAAGAACGGTTTACTCGCTTTGAAATATTACCCTGTATCTGTTCCTTCGCGTAGTCAAAAATTAGATTGAGTTGAAAGCACTTCGCATCATTTTTATGGGTACGCCTGAGTTTGCTGTACCCAGCCTTGAAGTATTGGCCGAGAGCAAGTTCAATATTGTGGCCGTGATCACGGCACCCGACAAGCCGCAGGGACGTGGGCAGAAGCTGGTAGCCTCACCTGTGAAGCAATGTGCAGAGAAACTCGGCATTCCGGTTTTGCAGCCCACCAATCTAAAATCACCAGATTTCATCGAAGAGTTGAGAAGCTATAACGCCAATCTTCAAGTGGTGGTGGCCTTTCGGATGCTGCCGGAGTTGGTTTGGGCAATGCCTGCTTATGGCACATTCAATTTGCATGGATCATTACTTCCGCAGTACCGTGGAGCTGCGCCTATCAATTGGGCGATTATGAATGGAGAGAAAGAAACAGGCGTGACCACTTTTTTTCTGCAGCATGATATTGACACCGGTCGAATTATTTTTCAAGAGACAGAACCCATTCTCGATGATGATGATGTGGGAACACTTTATCAAAGGTTGATGGTAAAGGGTGCAGCTTTGGTGTTAAAAACGGTACGCGCCATTGAAGCAGAGAAATATCCTTCTGTGCCACAACCAGCAGGGGTAGAGATACACCATGCGCCTAAAATTTTCAAAGAAACTTGTGAAGTGAACTGGGATAGGCCGAGCAAAGAGATTTGTAATTTTGTTCGTGGATTAAGCCCCTATCCTGGAGCGTGGACAGTCTTTCAAGGAAAGACGTATAAGTTGTTTCGCGTGAAGGAGGAAGCCTTGAACCATACAAATAGTGCATTGCCCATCGGTGCAGTTGATACCGATAACAAAACATATCTTTGTATTAGAACAAAAGACGGACTGATCTCCGTGCAGGAATGGCAGCCTGAGGGGAAAAAGAGAATGACTATAGCAGATTTTTTTAGAGGAAATAAAATGTAACGTTTATTCATTGACCGTTGACCTAATGATCGTCTCTCTCATCGCAGCACTTACTCAAAATCGCGTTATTGGAAAGAATAACGACTTGCCCTGGCATTTGCCAGACGATATGAAGTATTTTATGAATACGACCAAGAAACATCATGTGGTAATGGGGCGCAAAAACTACGAGTCAATCCCGGAGAAATTCAGACCGTTGCCAAACCGTCAAAATATTGTAGTTAGCAGAAACATCAACTTTCAGGCGCCTCAATGCATTGTGACCGATTCATTGGAGAAAGCGATGACTATTGCAAATGAAGCCGGAGAGAAGGAATTATTTGTCATCGGTGGAGCAGAGATTTATCATCTTGCTATGCCGCTGGCCGACCGACTTTATTTAACTGAAATTGCTGCAACACTGGAGGGGGATACTTATTTTCCTGCAGTAGATAAATCGCAATGGCGGGAAGTATCTCGCGTGAATCATGATGCTGATAACCGGCATCTTTTTGCGTTTGATTTTGTACAATATCAAAAGAAAAATTAACTCCCTTAAAATCATGGAAACTCATAAACGAATTTTGGCGATACTCCACATTGTGAGTGGTGTATTTTTATCTATGGCGATGTTGTTTTTGTCTGTCTTTTTAACTGCGCTATTGCCATTTATCTTTGATCAATCCGAAACGGATGTGCCGCGAATACTTGAGATAATCATGCCGCTTGTTAGTATTATTTCTACCGGCATCATTATTTTATTTGCGATTCCAGCTATTGTTGGAGGTATCGCTTTGCTCAATAATAAGAGCTGGGCACTCACTCTGTTGCTGGTACTGGGTTGCTTTCAATTATTTTCTTTCCCTTTTGGAACAGCCCTTGGTGTTTATTCCATTTGGGTTTACGCAGAAGATAAGAAAAGTATCTCCGCAAACTAACATTAAGGATGGCTCAACTTACAAACAAAGTAATTTGGATCACTGGAGCTTCGTCCGGCATTGGTGAAGCACTTACTTACGAACTTGCAAAAAAAGGAGCAAAGCTTATTCTGTCGGCCAGAAGAAAGGAAGAATTGGAGCGAGTAAAAGGCAATTGCATCGCATCTGTCCAGCCCAATGTTCGAGTGTTGCCGTTAGATCTCGCTCAATCTGGTACGTTGCAACTCAGTACTGAGGCGGCTATCCAGATGTTTGGTCATGTGGACATATTGATTAACAATGGGGGGATTTCACAACGAAGTCTGGCGAAAGAAACCAGCCTTGAAGTCGATCGGGTATTAATGGAGATTGATTATTTTGGAACGGTCGCATTGACAAAATTTCTTTTGCCACATTTCTTAGAAAAAAAATCGGGACACTTTGTGGTGACGAGCAGTGTTATGGGAATTATTGGCACACCCTATCGTTCGGGCTATGCAGCTGCGAAGCATGCGCTGCATGGATTTTTTGATTCGTTGCGCGCGGAGGTTTGGAGGGAAAATATTTTCGTCACGTTGATTTGTCCGGGCTGGATACGCACCAACATTACGCTCAACGCAGTTGTGGGCGATGGTAGTAAATTAAACCAAATGGATAAAACTACCGACCACGGGCTTTCACCGGAAGAATTAGCCAAGCGGATGGTGGTGGCCATTGAAAAACGGAAAGAAGAAGTTTACATTGGTGGCGCAAAAGAAGTTTTTGCTGTTTATGCAAAACGATTTTTCCCAGCTTTGTTTTCGAAGATTGTACGTAAGGCAACTGTGAGATAATTTTCGATTTTTAATTTGATAATATGCTAAAGTGGAGTGACGTGATTCGATTTTCAACTAAGGGCAATCCTGTTCCACCAAGCCGGGTAGAGAAGTCGGAGCAAGAGTGGAGAAAGCAGCTGACCGCTGAACAATATCAAGTGGCACGGCTTAAAGGAACAGAGCGAGCCTTTACCGGAGAATACTGCGAAGCTCATGAGCCGGGGCTTTATGCCTGTATTTGTTGCGGCACGCCTTTGTTCGATTCGCGATTGAAATTTGAGTCGGGCACCGGATGGCCCAGTTTCACCCAACCAGTGGAAGAGAACGTAGTTGCTTATCACAAAGATGTAACCTATGGTATGGTGCGTGTAGAGGTGCTTTGCAATGTGTGCGATGCGCACTTGGGGCATGTGTTTGCCGATGGACCCGAGCCGAGCGGCTTGCGGTATTGTACTAACTCAGCTTCCTTAAAATTATTGAAAGATGCGTAACTACCTTTTGGTTTTTTTACTTTTTTGTTTGGCAGTAAGTTGCATTCCTTCCAAAGAAAAAGAGGCTAAAACCTATAGCGAACTCTATCGTCCCCGCTATCATTTCTCGCCCGCTAAAAATTGGATCAATGATCCGAATGGGTTAGTTTATTTACAAGGCGAGTATCATTTGTTCTATCAATACAATCCATTTGGCACCACGTGGGGACATATGAGTTGGGGCCACGCTGTTAGCACCGACCTACTACATTGGACACATCTGCCCGTGGCATTAGAGGAATACGCAAATCCTGCAACACAAGACAGCACCATGATTTTTTCCGGAACGGTGGTAGTAGATCATGCTAACTCAGCAGGGTTTGGAGTTGATGCGATGATTGCTATTTACACATCCAACGTTCATAAAAACGGTCAGGGGATTGCACAGCACCAGAGTCTAGCGTATAGTACGGACAAAGGCAGGACGTGGAAACGATATGCCAATAATCCAATACTGGACATTCAGCGAAAAGATTTTCGCGACCCCAAAGTTTTTTGGTACGAGGCTACAAAAAAATGGGTGATGGCATTAGTCGTGCCCGATCTTTTCAAAGTTCAGTTTTATGAATCATCGAATTTGCTAAAATGGCAACTGACCGGGGAGTTTACAGGTGCGGGCGATACAACCAGAGTTTGGGAATGCCCGGATTTGTATCAAGTGAAGGTGGATGGTACCAATGCGATGAAATGGGTTCTGTCCTTATCGGGTGCACATCCACAGGGTAGCAAGTTTGTGGGCATGCAATATTTTGTGGGTGAATTTGACGGGAACACTTTTCGAAAGGATGCCAACAGCGAGCATCAATTTTTGGACTACGGAAAAGATTTCTATGCGGGAATCACTTTTAATGATATGCCTGACCAGCGGACGATCATGATAGGTTGGTTAAACAATTGGACATATGCTAATCAAGTCCCTACTCATCCGTGGCGAGGTGCCATGTCATTGCCAAGAGAACTTCGCTTGGTAAAGGTAGAGGACAAAATCCAGTTGGTGTCAAACCCCATCCAAGAGGTGACTTCCCTTAGACAGAAAGAAATAGAAATTTTAAATCAACCGGGCTCCGGCAGTTTTGAGATGGAAATTCATATGACGGATAGCAGCCAACTTATTCTGTCGCAAGGTGCAGAAGATAAAATTGTTCTTTGGTATGCCAATGGCCAGTTCACCTTCGATCGGACCAAAAGTAAAAATCATTCCTTTCAAAAAGATTTTTCGTCCGTTGAGTCGGTGTTGATTGCTTCGAAGCCATCAGAGATTACAGTAAGATTCTTTGTAGATCAGTCTGTGATCGAAATTTTTGTCAATGGTGGAGCTTATACAATAACTGACCAATTCTTCCTCGAGTCTGGAAAAATGACACTTCAAACTGTAGGAGTTGTAAAACTACAGCGCGGTTGGGAAATCGGTTCCATTTGGTAAGCCGCTTTGTTTGCTCAAAATTATTTTTTGTTCAATCAGTTCGCGTTCTGGGGTATGAAAAGTCTTTGCGAGTGCGTTTTGAAAACTAGTTAACGCAGCATCGTAGTTGTATAACTTCAAGTAAAAATTTCCGAGCGCAACATAGTAGTGGCTATTGGCTTCCAGCTTCACTATTTTTTGAAGTTCCTTAATTCCTTGCTCGGGTGAAAGAGCATAACCGATTGCAATGGCTCTATTGAGACTGACGACAGGACTTGGCTTCATTTCAAGAAGCACATCATATAGTGCAATCAACTTGTCCCAGGACGTGTCTTCAAAGCGTTTGGCAAGCGCATGAACAGATGCAATCGATGCTTCAACCAAGTATTCGTTTAGTGTGGGGCTGGTTGATGCCTTCTCCAGAAACCAAAGGCCTTTTTGAATCAACATCTGATTCCATTTGTTTCGATCTTGATTTTCAAGTAGGATGATTTCCCCCGACACGCTCGTTCGTGCTTCAAATCGAGACGATTGCAGACACATTAGCGCCATCAATGCATTTACCTTTGGCAGATTCGTGGCTGAATGATTGACCAACAAATAGGTGAGGCGCATCGCTTCTGCGCACAGGTCTTCGCGAATAAGGACATCTCCACTGCTGGAGTGGTAGCCCTCATTAAACAAAAGATAGAGTACACGAAGAAGACTATTTAGCCTTTGCGGTAACTCAAAGACGCTAGGAGGATCTAGTTTTATTTTTTGCTCTTTGATTTTTTCTTTAGCGCGATAGATACGTTTGGCAATTGTTTCCTCGGTGGTTAGGAAGGCGTGTCCGATCTCTGCAACACTTAAACCACCCAGTGTTTTTAACGTGAGCGCTACCTGCGATTCTACAGGTATTGAAGGGTGACAGCAAGCAAACATCATTCTAAGCACACTGTCTTGAATTTCCTCTTCGGCAAAAACGGCTTCTGCGCCAGAAAACGGGTCTGAGGTTACCTCCGCATCTCTTTGGTCGTTCAGTACTGATTTCGTTTTTCGTTGTTCGGTACGAATCCAGTCAATCGCTTTATTGTGAGCTACTTTGTACATCCACGCAGATGGATTGTCGGGGATGCCGCGCATTCGCCACGACTCCATCGCTTTCAGGAGCGTGTCTTGCACGATGTCTTCGGCCGTGTCGAAGTGTTCAGTACCCAGTAGTCGGGTAAGCACAGCGGCCATCTTTCCCGCCTCAATGCGAAAAAGATGGCCGACTAGTTGCTCCACATTTTTTGGCGGTTGCGCCACTGTCTACATATCAATTTTTTGAACCGGGCGCACTTGCACTTTACCGTTGAATATGAAATCAGGATAGTCATGCGTCAATTTCACTGCATCGTCCAGGTCTTTGGCCAATACAATAAAATAGCCGCCCACCAACTCCTTACTTTCTGCAAACGGACCATCTGTGACCAGTTTGTTTGGACCGCTCACAAATTTTCCGTGAGGTAACAGGGCTTCGCCACTTTCATAGCGTCCCTCTTTTTGTAGTTTTTCGATCCAGGCGAACCACTTCTGCATGTGGTTTTGCATCGCTTCTGGTGATTTCATTTCTGGCGCCACATCGCTGCCGCCATGAAAGATAAGCATGAATTTTTCCATAAAAATTGGTTTTAATTGGGTTTATTTCTTCTATGACGCGGGTCTCTGACCTTTTCGGACAATACGGAAAAAAATATCTTTAAGATCGTTGGATAAACCGCAATGTATTGCCACTGGGGTCATCCACATAAAACTCTGTTGTTCCCCAGGTTTGTTGGGTTGGCCCCAGGTGAACCGGAGAATCGTTTTTTATGGGCACCAAACCACGGGACACATACAGCCGAAAAAGGTTTTCAATGTCATTTACGACAATTGCAACGACTGAGCCCAATACTCCGTCACCAGGATAAGTCGACAAGTGTAATTCAGCTCCACCACGATGAAGGATGCTAAAAGCTGGCGAACTCATTTCTGGCCATGTGCCCACTAGCTCAAAGTCGAGTATCTCCAGATAGAAGCGGATTGATTTCGCCATGTCCTTACAAGCAAGTACGGGGATAATATTCATACGGTTAGCGATGATAATGATGTAGCTATCTATCTACTATTGGCCACCAAGAAACCAAGAGATGTGCGTGCAATCTGAGCAAATAAAGCAACTCGCACTTTTGTTGGCCCAATCCATATTGAAAAAAGTAGCCACTGCCGTGTTGAGTTGGGCTTGCCTTGTCCAGAAAAGTCTATTGCTACATACGGGACATCGCAATTGGCGACCACTTACTTCGATGGGTTGTGGTTCTTCGGGCTGCCTAGCTTTAAATGGGTTCATGTTTTGATCAAATTGTTTTTTCCAAGCCGTTTTGATAGAATCTATCCAATGATATCCTTTTTGAATTTTTCACTTTCAGCAAATATCTCCAACTCTTTCTTTGAAATTAATTCAAAAATAATGAGCCTCCGACCCTGAAGGGAATAAAGATACGAAAACGTTGGACTATGCGCTAAACCCGCGTGACGCAGATACATTGTTGGCAGTAGTAGAGCCCTTCTCCTCACTTCCTTAGAAGTCGTGTCTTTTGTCCCTTTTTTATACTTGAAAAGTTCATTGTCTTTTTAATTGTTAGGTCAGATATTCTCTAACCACCTTCTTTAGTTACACTACATTGTACTGAGTAGATACTTCCGCGGTTGTTGTGGACTTAGAAAACCTAGTGCATTGGGTTTGTAAAGTGGTTTTTCAATTCATATAGATCGACATTAACCTCATCAAATTTACTTACAAGCGAACGAAGATTTTGACTGTATTGCATCAACTCAATTATCTTATAAATGTGTTTTTTATCCTCTGCATTTAGGTATGAATCTAATCGATTTGTGTCTTGATCCAGTTCAATCAATATCGCTTCTGTTTCAGCCTGCCCCATAAGGTGGATGCTTCGAAAATATTGACATTCCATTACTTCAAGCAATAGATTAAAAAGCCCAGGTTCGATATAGCCATTAAATTCAGTAATCAGTGTCTTTATTTGCTTTAGAATAGAATCATGATAGTTTTCAAAACATTTTTTAACTATCCGTTTGTGAAACAAAAGATCCCAAGACTCAGGAAACTGTAGGGAAACAACTTCAAATTCCTCATTGACTTTAGCCCGCTTTATTATTTCAGAATATCTACTTAGAAAATCATTCTCGTGTGCAATTTTTTCATTGGGCAGATATTTCCAAGCCAGGTGCTTCCATATTGAAAAGTAGGAAGCTACGATGGATTGGACTTCTCTCAAAATGCGTTGATCGATAGATATTCGCTTCCTTCGTTCCTTTCGTTCAATCATATTATCAATGATGAAAACGGTTACGCTTACGCTAATTATCTCCGTGAGCAGAATATTTCCAAGATCTTTACTAAACACCATCAATGTAATTGCCAATAATAAGCCAATGAGTAGCACAATTTGTAGATCGTAATTTCGCTTAGCAAGCCTGGCTTGTAATTTCATTGGGCTGTAAAATTATCGGCAGTATTTAGATTGACTTAGTTATCAGCTGTCATTGGATCGATAACTGATGAAATCTTGCAGATCAAATTGGCAGGGAAACCGCCCATCTCTGCATGTATTCTTATTAAGTCCTCATTGGGCGCCATGTAAACGCAATACAATTTGTCGCCAGCAACATAGCTTTGAACCCATTGTATGTCAGTGCCAATCTTACAAATGACATCTCTTGATTTTTGAGCCAATGCTTTTAATTGTTCAGCTGTCAATTGATAAGCACCTGGAACTTCCCTTTCAATAATAAATCTTGGCATAGTAAAGTATTTTAGTTTGTGAAAATGATGACACAAACTTAGGTACATACACCTACCTCAAATATAAAATTTGATTCAGAATCTGGTAATTTTGATTCAGGTAGAAATTGCGGCCTGGATTATTTATTGTTCGTTTTTGAAAATTCCAGATAGCGCGTGGGTGTCATTTCAAAGTGTTTTTGAAAACTCTTTGAAAAATAGGAAGGACTAGAAAAACCTGTGGCAAAAGATATTTGAGAAATGGTATCCCCACTTTTTCTTAGTAGTTGTAAGGCCTTGTCCAGCCGATATTCGGTAATCAATGAATTAGGTGTTTTGTCAAGCAAGGATTGTGTCAATCTGTTTAGCCCAGATTTACTCAGGCACATGCTCTTGCAGAAAGTGTCAATAGTAAAAGATTCATTTCCGCTATTTTCTTCCAACGTATCAAATAACTGATTCAATTTCTTTTCATCCATATTCGATAGGGCAGAAATAACGTTATGTCGTTCTTCAAAATAGTTCTTGTGAGAGATCTCTTTAATGATAGGAGCTGTGATGACTTGGTTTTTTTTACACGCTAGTAGAAGGCGTTCACCGCCTTGAATAGTATCGCCAAATAATCGGGGACTTTGCGTAACAGGCACACCAGCATTGATGCTGATTTTTGCTTCCAGAAGTTCAAGTTCCTTTTTTGAAAATAGACTCTGCAAGGCCATGGCATACCCCAGCGCTTTAAAGGTAGACACAAAACTTATGATGGAGATGTTTTCATATTGTTCTGCAATTTTTCCTTCAAACTCTTTTGCTGCAATGTCAAGCATCTGTTGGTAACGAGTAAAAAGCTCCTCGCATTTGGCCTTTCCTACTTTGTTGGTAAAAAGAATAGGGTCAATCGTCTTTGTCAAAACAAGAATGCGAAATGCAGGGTCATTAAATATCTTTAGTTTCCCCTCCAGTTCAATTGATTCAGGGTCATAAATCCGTCCTAGAAACGATTCAACAACGGTGCTGTTCACTTCAATGATTTGATGCGTCATCAGGCCGTGCGCTTTGTTATGAAGTTCCTTAACAGCTTCTGGGTTTGGTGCATCAATTAAACAAAAGGCACTATTTTTAGATTCGTCAACCCAATAGGTCATGCAGGTGCAGTTATACTGGGCTTGCACAAGCAGGTCCTGAAGATGCGCTTCGGCAGCACCTTTTGCTGTTATTCCAGGAACAATATGGAGATCCATATAAATTGGCATATCTCAGGATTTTCAGGGTTGGGTTTAAGCAACGATTGTTAGCAAAATAGTGAAAATTGCTGGCTGTTTTGTTTGGTTATGCTTTCAAAAAGGTAATCACCACCGCAACGGCCGCCCGCGGATTGTTGTGAACCTGCTGCGGTTGCCAGTGTCCATTTGTTTCGCTTGGCCAAGCCGCATCTTTTCATAACTCTTTCCTATTTGTCTTGTTTTACAAAAGATGAAGATTTACAACCTCAAACGCACGCAGCTTTTGCCCATTTCATTGACAGAAGCTTGGGATTTTTTTTCCACTCCTAAAAATCTTTCGAAAATTACACCCGAACATATGGGTTTCGAAATATTGTACATTTCCGGAGGTGAAAAAGCATATGCCGGCCAAATAATTAGATACAATGTAAGTGTATTGCCGGGTGTTAAACTACATTGGGTTACTGAAATTACCCAAGTAAAAGAGCCCCTTCATTTTATTGACGAGCAGCGCTTTGGACCCTATACACTTTGGCACCATCAGCACCATTTCAAAGAAGTTGAAGGAGGGGTAGAAATGACTGACGAAGTGAACTATGCTATTGGGTATGGGTTGATCGGTAGGCTGGCACACTGGCTTTTTGTTGGCAAAGAGGTAAATCGTATTTTTGACCATCGCTACCAAGTGTTGGAGCGCTACTTTAAGCGGTAATGGACGGTTTCTCAATATTTCTTTGCGTACTCATCATCATCGGCACATTTCTGGCAATGGAAGGAGTGGCATGGCTAACCCATAAGTATGTGATGCACGGGTTCTTATGGACATGGCATCGTTCACACCATCGCGTTCATACACATGCGTTCGAACGGAATGATTTGTTTGCAGTCGTATTCAGTATTCCTGCCATGACATTGATGATTATGTCTACCACGTTGTTCCACAGTGTGTATGTTTTCTCCATTGGTATAGGCATTATTTGCTATGGCATCTTTTATTTTGTTTTCCACGATGTAATTGTTCACCAACGTATCCGGTGGCTCCCCAAAAAGAGAGGAAGTTACCTGCAGCGGATGATTCATGCCCATTACATCCACCACAGCAAGCACACCAAAGAAGACTGCGAGGCCTTTGGTTTTTTGTATGCGCCCAAAAAATTTGAGCCCAAGAAATTTGTTTTAAAAAAGGAGCGCACTGAAACGCAGTAAATCAAAAGGTTTAAGCTGCAAGCTACAGGCTGTAAGCTTGTGACCTGAGGCCTAGAGCGCATAACCACTAAAAGAAATGATCCCAGACAATTACCTCTACGCCATCGTTGATTTTCTAACGATCATTTTTCCATTTGTTCTAAGTTTTTTACCGATCAATCCAGTCTACAAAAAATGGAGAGCGATAGTACCCGCCATTCTAATTCCAGGTATCCTTTTTTTGTTTTGGGATAATTTGTTTGCCTCGTGGGGTGTTTGGGGATTCAATCAAAAATATATCATTGGCATATATTTCTTTCATCTACCTTTAGAAGAGGTGCTTTGGTTTATATGTATTCCGTATGCTTGTATTTTTTCCTACGAGGCTGTTAACTATTATTTCAGAGAGGATATACTGAACAAGAAGTCAGTTTTTTTTTCAGTTCTGATTATTTTCTTCCTGGCAGTCGTTGGCTCGTTGAATTATGGTAGACTATATACGTCTGTTACTTTCTTTGCGCTTTCGATTTTTCTCTTTTTTGTCCAATGGATTTGGAAACCAATTTTCTTAGGACGGTTCTACTTAGCGTTCTCTTTTATTTTAATTCCTTTTTTTATTGTGAACGGTGTTTTGACAGGGACAGGAATTGAAGAACCCATCATTTGGTACAATAATTTGGAGAACTTGGACATTCGCTTGGGTACTATACCTGTAGAGGATACTTTTTATGGTATGCTGCTAATCTTGTTGAATATTTCACTTTTCGAGGTCTTTCAAAAAAAAAGCATCAAGACTAATTCCTGACGCTCTTTTATTATTTAGACGCTAGACTAATTACGCAGCTACTGCTTCTTTGGTTAATTTCTTCGACTCAACTTTCTTTTTCATTTTGTTGATCTTCCTGGAGTCTTTTTTCATTTGCTTTCCCACAACAGCCGCGATTTTCTTCGCACTGCGCTCCACCAGTTTGTCAGTCTTCTTATTGGCTTTCGAAACTCCCAATGCTTGAATCGTTTGGTGTAAAGAGTCAACCAATAAATTTTTTACTTCTTTTTTTCCTTTTAAGATGAGTTTTTCCATAACGTTTTTGGATTGTGTGAACACGAAAGTAGAATGTTACCCATATATTACCAAAAAGTTAAAAAAACATAACATTGGATTACTTTTTCTGCTCAATTCGCTTGATTTCAGGGTTTTTTCGGATTAATTCAAATTGACTTTGCAATTCTTCTAGTCTTTTTACCGTGAGTTCGTAAACCTCTCCCTGCTGGTCGGTGGGTGGGGCATCGGCACTAAACACCTGGCTTTCTTTGCCTAACGCGAGCAATCGTTCCAATACCTGTGCACCACTTCTAAAAATATCCCATCGGGCACCGGTTTGATTAATGTCAAACAACACAGCTTCGAGCTGATAGATTTTTTCTTCCAACGCTGCTGCTTTGCGGTCGCCCTTTTTTGCCAGCAAAACACTTCGCATTTTTTCCATTTCGTCAATCAGCTGTAGAGCTGTCTTGGTGGCGGTATAGAGTTTTACTCCAAGTGCATACTGCTTCGCCATATGCTCGTCAGTAGATGGCGTGTTGGGATCTTTAAGAAGAGGCAGCACTTGTTTATACTCTTTTCCATTTGCTTTAAATACAATGGTGTAGTTACCCACCGGAGCCATAGGAGGTGTTAATCCAGGGCCAATATCTAAATCAGGTATAAACAAATTGCGTTCTCCTTTCTCATCTAATGCTACCCAGTCTTTACCCCGTGGTTTTGTGCGCAACTTGGGCATAGTGTGATCTTGCAGTCTCAGGTTCCACCATACCCGTTGGATGCCGGGTTGATTCTTAGCCTTCAACTTCTGAACAAGTTCACCGCTCGAGTGGTACACCAAAAGTTCTACACTGTCTTTCGACTTTTCTTTCAGGTAATAAGAAATAGCTGCACCATCGGGTGGGTTTTGTCCATTCACAAAACTGCGATCTGTTTTGATGCCGTTTACATCTTGAAAGCGGTAAGTGGGCCTGAGTGAAAATAAATGAGCCTCTCCATTTTTTACTTGCTCACTAAACTCGCGAATAGGTGTAATGTCATCCAAAATGTAAATTCCTCTTCCATAAGTACCGATCACCAGGTCTCTGAAATTCTTTTGGATTTCAATTCCGTAAATCGGAACAGGCGGTAAATTGTTTTTCAGATGAATCCAGTTTTTTCCATCATCGGGTGAAAAATACAGTGACTTGTCAGTTCCTAACCACAACAGGCCTGCCTGCGCTGGATCTTCTTTTATCTGATTGACAAAGTTTGAGTTGGATGCAGATAATTCAATTTTCAAGCGCGTCCATGACTTTCCAAAATCGGTGGTTTTAAAAACATACGAGCCAAAATCATTGACGTGGTGCGCGTCTACCGAAAGGTAGCAAGTGCCCGCATCAAAATTAGACGCATCGATATTTCGAATAGTGCCCCATCTGGGCAAACCTGAAATATTGGCGGAAACATTTGTCCACGTTTTACCACCGTCTTGTGTCACGTTCACTTGACCATCATTGCTGCCCGTCCAAAACACTCCTTCCTTCATAGGAGATTCCGACATCGAATACAGCGTGCATCCATCCCATGTCATTAAATTATCATTGGCAATTCCGCCCGAGTTTTGCTGATGCGTTTTATCATTGGTCGTCAAATCAGGACTGATCACTTGCCAATTTTGGCCAATGCTATTTGTCTCATGGACAAACTGACTCCCTACCCACACACGACCTTTCACGTGTTTGCTTAACACCATTGGAAAATTCCAATGCCAACGATACTTAGCATCTGCCGGCTTAGAACCAATTTGCGTTTGTGGCCACACACGCACATCGCGTGGGAGCATGGTTTTCAAATCAAACACATCCAGCCCTCCATCGTAGCAGCCACTCCATACTATCGAATTGTCAAACGGGTCGGGTTGCGCAAATCCACTTTCACAACCGCCTACTCCATGCCATGCTCCCAATGGAATGTTGTTGCCGCCCAAGTATCTACTAGGCCCTCGATAGCTCCATCCATCTTGTCGATTGGAATACACATTATAGGGAATCTGATTGTCAACGGCCACGTGATACATCTGAGCTACAGGCAGGTTAATATTGCTCCAGGTTTTACCCTCATTGAAGGTCATGTTGAGACAACCATCATGCGCACATAAAATACGTTTGCCATTCTTGGGATCAAACCACATGTCGTGGTTATCACCACCAGGCGCCCATTGATTGAATTTCTTGTCGAACGTTTTGCCACCATCCGTACTTTTCATTATGCCTACTGAGATGGTGTAGACGGTGTTTTCATCAGAGGTCGAAACGCGCAATCGCGTATAATAGCCAGCGCGCTGACCCATGCCATGGTGTTGGTGCATTAACTTCCAGCTATCACCACCATCTTCTGAACGATAAAGCCGTGGTTCTTTGTCTTCGACCAAGGCATACACCACTTTTGGATTGGAGTAGGCTATGTCCACGGATGTTTTTCCAACAGGGTGGGTAGGCCCACTTTCTAATCCATTGCGCAGTGGCTGCCAGGTCTTACCACCATCTTTCGTGCGATAGATGCCGCTACCTGCGCCACCACTATTTAACTTCCACGTTTTTATTTCCACTTCCCACATCGCTGCATACAACACATCTGGATTTTGGGGATCGATAGCCAAATCTGCGCAGCCCGTATTTTCATTCACGAAGAAAACACGCTCCCAATTTTTTCCTCCGTCTACTGTCTTATAAACTCCTCGTTCTTGTTGCGGGCCATGTGTGTGACCCAGTGATGCGACATAAACGGTGTTCGTATCGGTCGGATGAACAATGACACGGCTGATGCGAAATGTTTTTTCTAGGCCAAGATTCTTCCACGTCTTCCCCGCGTCAGAAGATTTATAAACTCCATTACCAACGGCATGGGCGGGGCGGATCAAAAAAGTTTCACCTGTGCCCGCCCAAATTTGTTTATGGTTGGAGGGCGCGATAGCCAACGCCCCGATGGACGAATCCTCAGTGTCATCAAAAATCGACTTCCAGGTAGTACCCATATCTTCAGTTTTCCAAACGCCACCACTAGCGGCACCTGCATACGATACCATCGGGTTTCCCGGTTCACCTACGACCGAAATCATGCGATTGCCGTCAGGCCCAATGAAACGGAATTTGAGATTAGAAAATGTTTTAGGGTCGAAGGACTGGCAGAATAGTGTTGTGGTTGTAAACCAACACAGTACGACTAGTAAGTATCTCATGTATTTTATCGGTTGTTTGAGCAAAAGATAGAAAAGAGATTCGACTTTTATCTGGACATTTTTAGAGAGCGAATCAGTTTTATTTTAACGGCAAACGCCTGCTATTTACTCGCATAGGATGCCAAACACTGAAACTCGGGATGGTTAACAATCAACTTGAACCAATACGTGTATTGATCAGGATTCGCTGCCATTTCGCTTACCAGATCGGCTATTGAAATAAACTTCCAATCTTCCACTTCCTCAGTGTTAACATTGGGCTCTCCATCATAAATACCCATAAAGACATAGTCGACTTCGTGCTCAATCAGGTTTTGATCGAGATTTGTTTGGTATACGAATTTGTAAATGAATTGAGGAGAAAGTTCGATGCCCATTTCATAACGAAGTCGCTTTTTGACTGTCAGCTCAATTTCTTCTTTTGGTGTGGGATGGCTGCAGCACGCATTTGTCCAGAGACCTCCGCTATGATATTTTTTCGCTGCTCTTTTCTGGATGAGCATTTGCCCTTGCGAATTAAAAACGACTACCGAAAAGGCTCTATGTAATTGTCCTTTTTGGTGTGCCTCCATTTTTTCCATGATACCGATGGCGTTGTCTTCTTCATCCACAAGTATCACCGAGTCCATCAAATGAGATTTAACTGATGTCTGACGTAGGAATACGCCAGGATAGATAACTTCCTTCTATTTCTAACCCTGATTCTTTTAGTCAACACCGTACTACTCGTTGTATTTTTTATTTTTTCAAAGAGTGCAAGGTAGTATAAGTAGGCTACGTAAACGCCAAACCGGGCCGATCTGGGTAGTTGCTTTATTCCCTCATAGCCGGCTTTGAAATCGGCTGCTATATCTTCCTCAATGTGACTTTTAGTAGCGTCATTGAAGTCTGATAGATTTACGCCAGGAAAATAATTCCGACCCATTTGGGTAAAATCAGCATTAAGGTCTCTTAGAAAGTTTATTTTTTGAAAGGCAGAACCCAACTTCATAGCCGATGGCTTTAGTCGTTGGTACATCGCCTCATCGTTATTACAGAAAATACGCAAAGTCATCAGGCCAACCACCTCGGCCGAGCCAAGGATATATTCATTAATCCCGGTTTGATCGTACGTTGTTTTATCTAAGTCCATTTCCATACTTTTCAGAAACTGGACGTACAACGATTCTTCAATACCAAATTGATTCACCGTTTTTTGAAAACTATTCAAAATTGGATTGAGGCTGATTTTTTCTTTGATAGCAAGAAAGGTTTCTGTTTTGAACCGTTCAAGTAATGTCTTTTTATCAAAGTCATGAAAGGTGTCTACAATTTCATCGGCAAAGCGAACAAACCCATAAATGGAATAGACGGGGTCGCGCATTTCTTTTTGCAAGCAACTAATCCCCAATGAAAATGAAGTGCTGTAGGCCCGTGTAGTGAGGCGGCTGCAGCGAATGGAGACATTGTCAAATAATTCCTTACTCATGGTCTTCGGTTTTGCGGAGACGATACCAGCAAATCTAACTATTTTGTTTTGCTAGTTGATCGACCGCTTTCATCAATTCACTAGCCACAACCTGTCCCGAAATCAACGAGGGCGGTACACCTGGTCCTGGCACGGTCAATTGTCCCGTATAAAACAGGTTTTTGACCTTTTTGTTTATCATGGAGGGCTTGAGGTTGGCCGTTTGCAAAATAGTGTTCGCCAAACCGTAGGCGTTTCCTTTAAATGCGTGGTAATCAGACACAAAATCAGAGTGCGCATAGCTTCTTTTAAAGACAATGTGCTCTCGCCAGCTGTCGCCTGTTAGCTTTTCTATTCGATCCATCATGAGGTTGAAGTATTTTTCTCGGGTCGTTTCGTCATCTTGGAGGCCGGGCGCCACGGGCATCAACAAGAAAATGTTTTCATGCCCTTCCGGGGCAACAGATGGGTCGGTTTTGGACGGTACCGAAACGTAGAATAATGGATCAGTTGGCCACTGTGGACTGGTGTATATCTCCTGAGCGTGCTTTCCAAAGTCACGGTCAAAAAATAAATTATGGTGTAGCAGATTTTTGACTTTTTTGGAAACGCCCAAATAGTAAATCAAGCTGGAAGGCGCCATCACTCGATTTTGCCAATAGCTTTCAGTGTACCTGCGATGTGTTGCTGGCAACAAATTCTGTTCAATATGGTGGTAGTCTCCACCGGCCACCACATAATCAAACTCGTGTTGAATGCCATTCACAACAATGCTTTGGGCCTTGGTTCCACTTACATTAATCTTTTCTACTTCGCTGTTGAACGCAAATTTCACCCCCAAATCCTCTGCTACCTTTACCATTCCTTCGACAATTTTATGCATACCATCCATCGGGTACCAGGTGCCTAATGCCATGTCTGCATAGTTCATTAAGGTGTAGAGTGCCGGAGTTTTATCCGCAGGTGCGCCCAAAAACAAAACCGGAAATTCCAATAATTGAATAAGCCGAGGATCTTTGAAGTACTTTTTTACGTAGGCTGTAACAGATTCAAAAACATGTAGCTTAAATGCACCCTTTAGTAATTCAAGATCAGCAAGTTCCAAAATGGACAATCCAGGTTTGTAAACCAGCTTATTGACTCCAATTTCATATTTGTATTTTCCTTCCTTCAAAAATTGAGTTAGGTGAACGCTGCTTCCTTTCTCAATACTTTCAAAAAAATCTAATAATGCTTTTTCTCCAGCAGGAATGTCTTTGTGATCGGTCTCGGAAAAAAATACGCGGTAGGAGGGATCAAGCCGTTTCAGCTCATAGTAATCAGCAGGCGTTTTCCCGAACAAGGCGAAGTACTTTTCAAATACATCCGGCATCCAGTACCAACTAGGTCCCATGTCAAAAACAAAGCCATCGGTTTCAAACTTACGTGCTCGGCCACCAGCCGATGCATTTTTTTCAAAGACGGTTACATCAAATTTATTTTTGGCAAGGCACGATGCAACTGCCAAACCTGCGAATCCTGAACCAATGACTGCTACTTTTTTCATCGTCAATAATACCCCTTAAAACACAAAAATCCTTTCAGTGTTGAAAGGATTTTAAAATGAGAACAGATTTTAAACTATTCGTAGCCCGTTAATTTTTTTTGAATCTCTTTGCGGGCATGAAAAATTCTGTTTTTTACAGTTCCAATCGGAAGTTTCAAATGCTCTGCAATTTCATGGTACTTATAGCCTGTCGTGTGCATTTTAAAAGGAATCAACAACTCATCCTTCACTGAATTGACATTTCTCCATACTTCTTTGAACTCTATACTGCCCTCTGGCCGATTGAATGTATGCATGTCCTCCACATTGAGGTGGTAGAATTCTTTAGTACTATCCGTAGATGTTTTTTCTCTCTTTGACTTGCGATAATTATTGATGTATGTGTTTCGCATGATCGTGAAGAGCCAACCTTTTAGGTTAGTGTCTTCTCGAAACTTGTTTCGGTAGGTTAATGCTTTAAGGATCGTATCCTGTACTAAATCCAACGACTCTTCCCTATCGCGAGTGAAGCGATGGGTAAAACTCCTGAGTGTCGGCCTCATGCTGGCAAGCTGCTGATCGAAGTCAAGTGCGGTCATTTTGTTTATTCATTTAGGTGAAATGATGAACAAAAATACCTATTATATTGACTTAATCAATATTTTGTTTAATATAATTTAAAAAATATTGAACAATTACTTTTTTGAAAGTATCTCCTTGAGAATCAATACATTCGGAAAAATGGATATGTTCTTTGGTGGGTTTACATCCGTTTTTTTCAAGGCATAACCCGTAATTAATAGTCGGGAATTAGGGAAATCAGCTGAAAGTTGATCCAAATACTTTTGCATTTCAGATGGTTTGGGTCCTGCTGTTAGGGCTGTTATAATCAAGTCGGGTTGATGCTCTTCACAAGCCGATATCAACGATTTATGCGGTACGGTTTGTCCTAAATAGTAGGTACGTATTCCCATCTTCTTAATCATATAATGATAAAAGAGTAGACCTAATTCATGGAGTTCTGTTTCGCGTAAAAACAGTACGGCTTTCCTCTCTGTTTTTGGCGCTAGTGGCAAGGCATCAATGGCTACGATTATTTTTTGGCGGATCAGGTGCGAGATAAAATGCTCCTGGGCCGGGGTGATATTGTCCGTCAACCAAAGCACTCCAATTTTTTCCATAAAAGGATACACAATCTCCAGCATGGTTTTTTCAAAACCGAACTTAAGAGTAAGTGATCCGAGTAGCTTCTCAAACACCTCTTCTTCCATGTCAATCATGGCCACAATGAGCTGCTCTATATAGATATCGATGTCATTTTTTGACTCGCTCAGATCTACCACTTGCTGATTTATTTCGGCAAGGCTCAACTGCACTATTTTAGAAATTTTTACTCCGTTATTATTAAGTACAGCTACGTTGATAATTTTCTTAAGGTCATCATCTGAGTAGGAGCGGATGTTGGTGGTGGACCGCTTGGGTTCGATAAGTCGATGCCGTTTTTCCCAGATACGAATGGTGTGAGCTTTAATCCCAGAAAGCTGTTCTAACTCTTTTATTGAATATTTGCCCATATTTTCCTGCCAAACTTTAAACAGAAACACCCAAAAATATAAATTGTTACTTTGAAGTGATTAATAATTGAATGGATTCTACTACTTGGGAAAAAGGGGAGAGTTGGTTTAAGATTCAGGGATGGAGTTCATTCGAATTTCAACGAGAGGCATGGAAAGCCTACTCGGACGGTTATAGCGGGCTAGTGAACGCCCCAACCGGCAGCGGGAAAACATACTCGCTTCTTATTCCTATTTTATCGGAGTCTAGCGCAAACAGCAAGTCAAAAGGCCCTCGTGCAATTTGGATAACCCCAATTCGTGCGTTGGCAAAAGAAATTGAGTTGTCGGCAGTCAAAGCGAAAAACGGGCTGGGTGCTAAATGGCGAGTGGGAGTTCGCTCAGGCGATACATCTACAAAGGAAAGAGCTAAGCAAAAGGAAAACCCTCCAGAGTTTCTCATCACAACGCCCGAGAGTTTGCACATATTACTTTCGCAAAAAGGAGGCACTGCTTATTTCGAAAACTTACGCGCCATTGTGGTTGATGAATGGCACGAACTCATTGGCTCCAAGCGTGGCGTATTGATGGAGTTGGCACTCTCTCGATTGAAAGGAATCTGCCCTTCACTCAAAGTATGGGGTATTTCAGCCACCATCGGTAATATGGATCAATCGTTGCAGGTATTATTTGGAAATTTTTACGAGGCAAATCAGTTCAAGGTCATTAAAGCGCAAATTGAAAAAAAGGTAGAGATCGTTTCCATTTTTCCAGATGAATTGGAGCGAATGCCCTGGTCGGGTCATCTGGGTATTCAGTTGCTTGACAAAGTCATTCCTATCATTAACAACAGCAAGAGCACGTTGATATTTACCAACACGCGTTCCTTTGCTGAGATTTGGTATCAGAAACTATTATCCAAAGCGCCCGAACTATCTGGTATATTAGCCATGCATCATGGATCGATTAGTGCTGTCACCAGAAATTGGGTGGAAGATCAACTGCATGAAGGAAATCTGAAGGCTGTTGTTTGCACTTCGAGTTTAGATTTGGGAGTTGACTTTCGTCCGGTAGAAACAATCATACAAGTAGGTAGCCCGAAAGGTGTCGCTAGGTTTTTGCAACGCGCAGGTAGGAGTGGGCATCAGCCTGGGGCTATTAGTAGAATTTATTTTTTGCCTACCAATTCATTGGAGTTGACAGAGTCTGCAGCGTTGCGAGAAGCCATCCATCAAAAAATTGTAGAAGATCGTTTCCCATACATTCGATCGTTTGATGTGCTGGTGCAATACCTTGTGACGCTTGCGGTGGGCGATGGATTCAGGCCTGAAGAAATTTTGAGTGAGCTAAGAGGCACGGTTAGTTATTCATCGATTACAGATGAGGAATGGATATGGTGTTTGAATTTCATCACTTCGGGGGGTGAGGCGCTTACGGCCTATGACGAATATCGGAAAGTGATGGTGCAGGATGGTGTGTATAAAGTAGAGAGCAAACAGATTGCCCATAAGCATCGGTTAAGTATTGGAACCATTGTTGGCGACACACTGATGCACGTAAAATATGCTACCGGAAAATACCTGGGCACTATCGAAGAGTATTTTATTTCCAGTTTGCACATCGGTGATGTATTTTGGTTTGCCGGGCAATGTTTAGAATTGGTGCGCATCAAGGAAATGGAAGCGCATGTCCGAAAATCAAAACGCAAATCGGGTAAGGTTCCTTCGTGGCAGGGAGGAAGGATGCCGCTTTCATCTCAATTAAGCGAAATGATCCGATTGAAGATAGATGAATCCGCCAGCAATAGCGAATCGGATGACGAGATGCGTTTTTTAAAACCTCTGATGGAGTTGCAACGGAGTCGGTCACACTTGCCCACAAAAAAAGAATTTCTTATTGAGTATTTTCAAAGCAGCGAGGGCTATCACGTGGTGATGTATCCATTTGAGGGGCGAAATGTACACGAAGGGTTGGGCGCGTTGGTAGCGTACCGCATAGCTAAAATTCTTCCCATCACCTTTTCGATAGCGATGAATGACTATGGTTTTGAGTTGCTGTCAGATCAACCCATTCCTATTTTTGAAGCGGTTGAAACCAATGTATTAGGCATGGAAAATTTGTCTACCGACATTTATGCGAGTATCAACTCCACAGAAATGGCAAAAAGGAAATTTCGAGATATCGCAGCAATTTCCGGATTGGTATTTAAAGGAATGCCCGGCAAACGAATGAAAGACAAACATCTGCAATCTTCTTCGCAACTTTTTTTCAACGTGTTTCATGAATATGAGTCAGATAATCTATTGTTGCTTCAATCCTTGGAGGAGGTAATGGATTTTCAATTAGAAGAAGCACGATTGCGGCAAGCTTTGGAAAGAATAGGTACGCAAAAGATAATCATCACACAACCGGAAAAGCCAACTCCTTTTGCTTTTCCGATCATGGTAGATAGAACCCGAGAGAAGCTGACTTCCGAAAAACTGGAAGACCGGATCAAGAAAATGAAATTGGAGTATGGGGATGAATGAATTAGAAACGAAGTGTAAAAACTGTTTTTACATCCAGCTCTGACTCCACACTTAATGATCCGTTGTGCATCTGCATGATTTGTCTCGATAACGCCAACCCAATTCCCGATCCTGTTTTTTTGGTGGTGAAGAAGGGAACAAAAATCCGCTGGATCGCTTCTGGGATGATGCCCGGCCCGTTATCGGTCACTTGAACAATAATCGAGTTTCCAGTGTATAATCCGATCAACTCTACTCTTGGATTTTCTGTTTGATAGAGCGCTTCAAATGCGTTTTTAAGAAGGTTGATTAAAACCTGACTAATCATTTCTTCATCTATTTCTACGGTCAAGTAATCGGATTGGCAGATAAGCGAAAATTGAATAGCCGATTTTTTTATCTCGGGCTTCATCAGGTTGGCTACGTTTTCAAGTAGCTCTTTTAGTTTTACAGTTTTAAGTTTTGGCTGGGGTAAGGAAGTGTATTCTCTGTACGCATCGATGAATTGAATCAACCCTTTGCTTCTGTTTTCGATGGTGCCCAGTCCTTCACGCAAATCATCGGCCGCTTCTCCCTTTAGTTCATAGTGACTTTCTTTCTTTACTAAATCTTCTTCTAGTATTTCTCTCATCGTTGAGGTAAGCGAAGAGATGGGAGTAATTGAATTCATTATTTCATGCCGAAGTACACGCGTGAGGTTTTGCCAAGCCTCAAGTTCTTGCTTTTGTAATTCAGTCTGAATGTTTTGTAACGTCACCAACTTAACGGTGTTTCCTCGGATGCGAAGTTCAGTTGCTTGTATAGTCAACTGAAATTCGTTTCCGGATTTGTACAATGTACTTTTTCCTGGTTCGGCTTCATTCAACGATTCATACAGTTTGGGGTTGATGGCCTGTAGTTCTTTAAGGTTCTTCAGATTACTCACACCAATAAATCGTTTTGCGTTGGCATTCATTAATTGTACTTCTCCATCCGCGTCAAACGATAAGATACCGGTTCGCACCTGTTGCACTACCGTGTTTAGGTATTGCCAACTTTCTTCTTTCTCAGATCGTGCTTTTCGAAAGGCTTCTAGCACTTCGTTGAAAGCCGTATTTAACTCGCGAAAGCTTTTGCCTAATTTATTATCGTTGGCGAATCCGGAAATAAAATCAGAATACTTAACGGATTCCAGAAAGCGCGTAAGCTTGCGATTGGTTTGTGAAGTAAAGCGGTATAACTCCAACAATTGAAAAACGATAATCAAAACGGTGAGCCCAGCCGCAAAAAACATATTGGGGCGACTTACCATAAACATCACCAGCCCAACCGATAATGCCAGAAGGCCTACCCGAAACGCTACCCGAAAACGAAAGTCGTTGAACATTAATTTGTTGTTTGCTGATTTGTAAATTCGTTGATTCGTCAATGTGAAGATTAGATAATATCCGAAGTTGCTACCAACGAATCAGCACATCAACGAATCAAACAATTGTTTAAAGTCCATGTTTTTCAAGTCTGCGATAGAGTGATGATCGTGTCAACCCCAATTCAGAGGCGGCTTGTGTGATATTGCCGTTGTATTTCTTTAATACTTTTCGGATCAGCAGTTTTTCAACTTCATCCAGATTGTATTGATCCAGATTCATGGATTGTTCGGTTTCTTTGTTGCTGGAAATGGTGAAGTTAAAGTCTTCTGGTTGTAATACGGTGGAGTTGCTTAAAATGATCGCGCGTTCCAAAGCATGTTGTAGTTCTCTGATATTTCCAGGCCAAGGGTGTTTGTTCATCCTCGTCATGGCGGCTTCGCTGATCTTGCTCACACTCTTTCCATACTTTGCAGCATAGTGTTTTAAAAAATGATTGGCCAGCAACGGAATGTCTTCCAGACGATCGCGGAGCGAAGGAATTTGTATTTCAATCGTGTTGATACGATAGAGCAGATCTTGCCGAAAGCGATTTTCTTTTACCATGTCGTAAAGCGGCATGTTGGTGGCACAGATCAATCGCAAATCTATGGTTGTGTCTTTATTCGATCCTACACGACTTACTTTTCTGTTTTGCAAAACGCTTAGTAATTTTGCTTGCAAAGGCATCGAAAGATTACCAATCTCATCTAGAAACAGGGTGCCTTTGTTTGCTAGTTCAAATCTTCCCGGACGATCTTCTTTTGCATCGGTAAAAGATCCTTTCTTATGACCAAATAGTTCGCTCTCGAAAAGAGTTTCTGTGATTGAACCAAGATCAACCCCGATAAAGGATTCACTTTTTCGAATTGAATTACTGTGAATGGCGCGAGCAATCAATTCTTTTCCAGTTCCGTTTTCACCTAGTATTAATACGTTCGCATCTGTTTGAGCCACGCGTTCGATCGTTTGAAAGATGCGCTGCATGGATTGGCTTTGACCGATGATATCGCGAAACTTTTCGTTGATGGTGTTATTGATTTCGTGGTTCTTAATCTTTAGCGTCTCAATTTCATCTCTCGATTCGCGCAAGCGCATGGAAGAGTATAATGTGGCAAGCAACTTTTCATTCTCCCAGGGCTTCAAAACAAAATCGGTAGCGCCAGCTTTGATCGCTTTCACAGCCATCTGCACATCACCATAAGCAGTTATAAGAACGACCACTGCGGAAGGATCGATGCTTAGGATTTTCTCCAACCAATAGTATCCTTCGCTTCCACTGCTTACGTCTTTCGTAAAGTTCATGTCCAATAAGATCACATCGTAATCTTCCTGATTCATCAAGCCAGGCAGTGCCTCTGGATTTTTTTCGATATCGACTTGGGCAAAATGCCGCTTGAGATACATCTTGGCTGCCTTCAACAGATCTTCGTTGTCATCTACGATAAGAATTTTCCCGTGCTTAGATTCGGACATAATTTTTTCCATTGAGATTTAGGCCACAGGCTTCAAGCTGCAAGCTATTTCAGTTCTGATGATCAGCTTGTGGCTTGTAGCCTGAAGCTTGAAGCCTTGATTTTACCCATCAAACACAATATTGATACCGAAAGGCCAATACCTTTCAAACGCTCTAATTTGCTCAATTAATGCATTCAAATGTATTAATTATCGTCCGCAATCGAACAGTTAAGTTCACATGTGAACGGATATTTTGCTCAAAAAGCTTCAAATAGGCCCTGAAGTCGTGAAAAGGGTCGTTGGCACACTTGTTGGCAAGAGGTGACCGAAATGGATAGCAAACAATGGACAAACAGATAAAAAAGAAGTACTGGACATTTAAGCGCATTGGAACCTTTGCCGGAATCGCGTTATTAGTTGGGTTCATTGGGTATCAATTCATTTTTGCTGACAGGCGTTCGAAATTGAAAATCGAAAAAGATAAGATCACGATTTCGGAAGTGAAGATGGGGCAGTTTAAAGAATACATTCCTCAAACTGGAATTGTAGAGCCAAGTCGCACGGTTTATTTAGATGCCATTGAAGGCGGTAACATAAGAAACATTGTTCGTGAAAGCGGAGCGATGCTGAAAAAGGGAGATGTGATATTAGAGCTCACAAACTTGAATCGCGAGCTGTCAGTACTACAGCAAGAAGCT
>Ga0209985_10000406_pt1 | contig 47888 bp, 41 predicted proteins | sample NOAtaG_FD_187305 | JGI IMG/M metagenome (GOLD analysis project Ga0209985, IMG submission 187305) | Freshwater lake microbial communities from Lake Erie, under a cyanobacterial bloom - NOAA_Erie_Diel6S_1000h metaG (SPAdes) (version 2) | ecosystem: Environmental > Aquatic > Freshwater > Lake ... | reverse complement strand
CCGCGATGCCCAGGAAATTGTTCTCAGGTCCTAAAAATTGCATGCCTTGACTTTGGGCTGCAAAGTTACCGCACAGGAATGTAATACGCAGGGTGTAATCTGAAAGTGTCTGTCTGATTCTGCGTACGGTTGAGAAACAAAAAAAGCCCGAACGCATGCCCAGGCCTGAAAGGTGGTTTTTGAAATGAAGAAGGCTCAGCCTTTCACCCGTTCCATGTATTCACCGGTACGGGTGTCGATTTTCACCTTGTCTCCGATATCGCAGAAAAGGGGAATCATAATCTGGGCGCCGGTTTCGAGGGTTGCAGGCTTCAACGTATTGGTAGCGGTATCGCCGCGCAAACCGGGTTCGGTGTATGTGATTTCCAGTACCGTGCTTTCAGGCGCCTGGGCACCGATCACCAATTCACCTTCGAAAGAGGCAATGATGGTATCGCCTTCTTTCATGAACTTGGCACCGATACCAAATAACTCCTTTCCGATAGACAGTTGCTCAAAGCTCTCGTTGTCCATGCACACAAATCCATCGCCTTCCTCGTAAAGATACTGCAGCTCGCGGGTTTCCACGCGCACCACGTTCACATCTTCGTCGGCATTATATCGGTATTCGGTTTGCTTGCCGGTTTTTACGTTCCGCATCTTGGCCTGATAAAAGGCACGCAGGTTGCCGGGGGTGCGGTGCTGGATTTCCATGATTTGGCACAGTTCACCGTTGTGACGGATGAAACTGCCGGATCTGATGTCTCTGGGTTTTGCCATAATTGGTCGCAAAGATAAATGCTTCAGACCAGAGGAAATTCTCCATGCATCTGAATTGGATTTGAATTAGTACTGCCGGTAAACAACCAGGCTGGTATCACCCAGCGGGGTAAGTGAAAACTCAACCTTACCCGGATAACCCTGTCTTTTCGGGCCGCGGAGGTTTTCGATGATGAACTGTGCTTCTTCGCGTGGAACAGATTTTACCTGTGCCCTTTGTGCTTCGGGTAGTATCCGTTTGTTCAATTCTATGCCCTGATCCCAGGCGTATACCTTCAGGGTATCGTGTTGTTCCAGCAGGTTTTCCAGGGCGCTGCGGTATCCCAATCCCCAATAATCCATCTCCCAGCGATTGTGTAACTGATCTTGTCTAACACGCATATATTCATTGAAATAGACCATGCTGTGCGGATGCGACCGCAAGATGTCAATGCCGGGAAAAGCAGCCAGTCCGATAAGCATGGCCAGCCTTATTTCCGCTTGCTTCAACCACTCGAAAATGGCCGCTGCAGTCAATGCCATGGCTGGCCACAGGAAGTAATAATGCCGCCATCCGTCGTACATCGGCGCTTGCATGGCAACAGCCATCAGCATTGGCAACAGCCAGGCGGCTAAAACCAAGATTGTGGCTGGGCTTATCAATCTTGTCGCGATTCGCAGGCTTCCGGCCAGCAAAGCCACAAGCATCAGCACTGGTGTGGTAACGGCCATCCAAAGCGGGAGGTAGAACCAGGGCGTCTGCCGGCTGAGCAGGTATTCGCCATTGGTAAGCGTTCCCCAAGGCCAGGGAAAATGCCGCGCAGTTTGTACGACTTCCCATAAATGCGCCGGCGGATTGAGCCAGAGGTAGGGATAGACTGCAATCAGGGAAACAAGGCAAACCGATCCTGCCATTAAGGCAGGTGGCCACAATTCAGGCCATTTGGGTCGGCTTACGAAAATCCAAACAAAAATAGCCAGCACAGGGAAATACAAGCCTTGTATCCGCAACGATGCCATGACGCCTGATGCTATGGCAAAAGCAACAAGATGCTTGCGGTTCCGGCTTTGCATCCAGGCCAGGAAAAAATACAGGGCCCAGGCGAGGATGGCCATGAAAAGCACATCTTTTGAATTGTAAAACGATTCAGCGAAAATCCGCGGCTGCAAGACATAAACGGCCGCAGCACCAATGCCTGCCAAACCGGAACCATACAAGAGCCGGCCACTGCGGTAGACAGCCACGGCGCTGAATGCCACGATCAGAAACAGGTAATAATGCCGGATAAGCAATTCATGGCGGCTGTCGCCCGAGGGTGCAATAAGCTGCTCAAGCCAGAAGGCAGTCGTTTCGAAGATCGGACCGTAATAGCGGTGTTCGAGAATGCCTTCGCCACCGCGGGTAATGAACTGGTTGTTGACGATACCAATGGCACGCTGCGTCTGTTCATCGAGCGGAACACCGAAATCAGGCGCCATCCACAATCCGGCAAACAGGTATATCAGGAAAAGCAACAAAGCAAAACGGTGCTCCTTTGCAGGAACACCGTTTGCGGGAAAAATTATACTGCGCAGGCCGGTCAATGGGCTGCCACAGGTTCGTTGTTCATGTACGCTTCCATCGGCAGGCATGCGCAAACCAGGTTGCGGTCGCCGAAAGTTTCATTCAGGCGGCCAACGCTGGGCCAAAACTTCCGCTCATGCACATAAGGCGCAGGGTAGGCGGCTTTCTCACGGCCGTAGCTGTGTGCCCAATTATCGCTGGTGATTTCGGCAGCAGTATGCGGAGCGTTCTTCAGCACGTTGTCGTTTTTGTCGACCTTGCCTTCTTCGATTTCACGCACTTCGTTGCGGATGCCAATCATGGCTTCACAAAAACGATCCAGTTCTTCCATGCTTTCGCTTTCCGTAGGCTCAACCATGAGCGTGCCGGCTACAGGGAAAGAAACGGTAGGGGCATGATAGCCATAGTCCATCAGGCGCTTGGCGATATCCGCCGCTTCCACACCACTGGCCTGCTTGAATACACGGGTATCCAGGATCATTTCGTGCGCACAGAAACCGTTTTCACCGGCATACAGCACTTCGTAGTGGCCATTCAATTTAGCCTTGATATAGTTGGCATTCAGGATGGCATACTTCGTTGCATTGGTAAGGCCTTCACCGCCCATCATCTTGATATAAGCGTAGGAAATAAGCAGGATACTTGCCGAACCCCAAGGAGCAGCACTTACCGCGTGCATAGCTTTTTCTCCACCGGTCTTCACGACAGCATGTCCGGGCAGATAAGGAGCCAGGTGACTCGCCACGCCGATGGGGCCCATGCCGGGTCCGCCGCCACCGTGGGGAATGCAGAAGGTTTTGTGCAGGTTGAGGTGGCAAACGTCGGCGCCAATCATTCCCGGACTGGTGAGGCCTACCTGTGCGTTCATGTTCGCTCCGTCCATATACACCTGTCCGCCGAATTCATGTATCAGGCTGGTGATTTCTTTGATATGGCCTTCAAAAACACCATGTGTTGAAGGATAGGTTACCATCAACACCGCCAGATTGTCTTTGTGCTCAATGGCTTTGGCGCGGAGGTCGTCGAGGTCAATATTGCCGCGTTCGTCGCACTTGGTCACCACCACTTTCATGCCTGCCATGACAGCGCTGGCAGGATTGGTTCCATGCGCAGAATCCGGAATCAGGGCAACATTGCGGTGCGATTCGCCGCGGTCTTTGAAGTATTCGCGGATTACCATCAGACCGGCGTATTCGCCCTGCGATCCTGCGTTAGGCTGCAGGCTCATGGCTGCGAAACCTGTGATTTCGCAAAGGTCGGCGGCCAATTCTTCGATCATTGCGCGGTAGCCTTCTGTCTGGTTGGCAGGTGCAAAAGGATGCAGGCTGTTGAACTCAGGCCAGGTTACCGGTATCATTTCGGTGGTGGCATTGAGTTTCATGGTGCAGCTGCCGAGCGAAATCATGCTGTGGCAAAGGCTGAGATCTTTGCTTTCAAGGCGCTTGATATAGCGCAGCATTTCGTGCTCGCTGTGATAGCTGTTGAAGACGGGGTGCGTCATGAAGTTGCTGAAACGCACCAGGTGCTCCGGAATGCGGTGCGCAGCGGGAACTGCCGCCTGTGTCAGCGAGCCGTCCACGGCTTTGGCAAAAACTGCCAGCAGTGCATTTACATCGGCTTCAGTTGTGGTTTCGTCAAGTGAAACACCTACATGGCGCTCGTCGATTATCCGGATATTGATGCCGGCAGCAACAGCCAGACTGGCAATGGTATGGCTGTTGGGTACTTCCACACAGATTGTGTCGAAGTAGTGGTCGTTCTTCACCTTGTAGGCTGAAGGTGCGCATTTCGCGATACCTTCGGCCAGGCTTACAGTCAGGCTGTGCACGCGGGTGGCGATGGCTTTCAGTCCGTCCGGACCGTGATATACACCATACATCGAAGCCATGATGGAGAGCAATACCTGGGCTGTACAGATATTGCTGGTTGCACTTTGGCGGCGGATATGCTGTTCGCGTGTCTGCAGCGCCATGCGTAGAGCGCGGTTGCCGTGGCGGTCGATCGATACCCCGATGATACGACCGGGAATCTGACGCTTGAATTCATCGCGGGTGGCGAAGAACGCCGCATGGGGGCCGCCATAACCCATAGGAACACCGAAGCGTTGTGCGCTTCCCACTACGCAATCTGCGCCCCATTCTCCCGGAGGCTTGAGTAAAGTAAGGGCAAGCAAATCGCTTACTACACAAACTTTTACGCCAGCTTGCTTGCAGTTGGCTGTAAAGTTGCTGTAGTCGAGAATGGTGCCGAGGTTATTGGGATATTGCACCAAGGCGCCGAAGAATGTGTTATCTGGCTGGAAGGTTTTGTAATCACCGAAAACCAATTCCACACCAACCGGCTCTGCACGGGTGATGAGGATGTCGCGGGTTTGGGGAAACACTTGCTCATCCACAAAAAAGCGACGCGCTTCGGGGCGCTTCTCCATGGAATGGAACATATTCATGGCTTCTGCAGCTGCAGTGCCTTCGTCGAGTAGTGACGCATTGGCAATTTCAAGACCGGTAAGGTCAATGACCATCGTCTGGTAGTTCAGCAATGCTTCCAGACGGCCCTGTGCAATTTCAGCCTGGTAGGGCGTGTACTGGGTGTACCAACCCGGATTCTCCATGATGTTGCGGAGCACAACGGCAGGCGTGAAGGTGCCATAGTATCCCATTCCGATGTGCGAACGGAGAATCTGGTTTTTGGCCGCCTTTGTTTTGAGATCGGCGAGGAATGCTTGTTCGCTGAGGCCTTTGCCGATGCGCAAGTCCTGTGGCAGGCGGATCGCCGGTGGCACGGTCTTGTCGATCAATTCGTCAAGTGAAGCAACGCCGATGGTTTGCAACATGGCTTTTACATCGGCCGGGCGCGGCCCAAGATGTCGTGACTCAAAAGTCTCTGAATGATTGAGTGTGAGTTGCATGGGAATGGTCGCGCAAATATAAGCGGTGAAATGCGCTGCGCGACGCCAAACTAACAAATGTTAGGAAATGCTGACGCGCGGTTCAATCTTCAGCGTTTGCGCCTGTTTGCTGCCTGGCTAGCAGTTCATAGGTTGCCATTTGTGAACGCAGCAAAGGGGCGCTGTTGTGGATGTAACGGTTGCTGATTTTGCCATCCTGCATACGCGCTTTGGTGTTGTCATCCATCTGCAATTCCAGCAAGTCGGTAATGGTTCTGGCGATGGTTGTATCGAGAATCGGCACGGTTAGTTCAACACGCAGATCGATATTGCGTGTCATCAAGTCGGCGCTGCCCATGTAAATGAGGGGTTTTCCGCTGTTCCCAAACCAGTAAATCCGGCTGTGTTCTAAAAAGCGATCAACGATGCTGATGGCCCTGATCCGCCCGTCAAGTTCTTTTACGCTTGCTTTGAGCGAACAGGATCCGCGAATAATCAGGTCGATATGCACACCAGCCACGGCTGCATCGGCCAGGGCACGGATCATGGTTTCGTCAACCAGGCTATTCATCTTCATGATGATACGCCCGGTTTTCCCTGTTTTAGCGAGCTCTTTCTCCTGGTGGATGAGATCGAGAATACGGCTGCGCATATTGACCGGTGAAATCAGGCAATGGCTCAGTTTTATCCGGTTTACTTCGAGCGGGAAATTGCGAATCAACCGGAAAAGTTTCTGGCAATCGGCGGTTATCCGTTTTTGGCTCGTCAGCAGCCCGATGTCTGAATAAACGCGGGATGTGTCGTCGTTGTAATTGCCCGTAGAAACATGCGCGTAGAGCTTGTTTTTACCGCCTTTGCTCCGGCTGATCAGGCAACATTTGCTGTGCACTTTGTAACCGCTAACGCCGTAAATCACCTCAGCGCCTTCTTCCTTCAGCTTATTGGCCCAGAAAATGTTGTGTTCCTCGTCGAAGCGCGCCCGCAGCTCCATTACGACTGTCACCTTTTTTCCGTTTTTGACGGCATTGATTAAGGCATTCGCAATGCTGCTGTTTTCAGCGATGCGGTATAAACTGATATGGATGTGCTTCACCCAGGGGTCGATGGCCGCTTCGCGCAACAAACGAATCACATAACCGAAACCGTGGTAAGGATGGTGCAAGAGGATATCCTTGCGGTCCATTACATCGAAAACCGAGGTGGCAGCATCCAACTCCGGAATATGCAGCGGCTCCATAGGCGCATACAGCAATTCAGCACTGCCTACTTTCGGAAACTTCATGAAGTCGCGGAAGTTGTGGTAACGCTGACCGGGAATGATGCCCTGAGCATCAATTTTCAGACGCGATGCCAGGAAACTGAGCATGTCTGCCGGAATTTCGGCGTCGTAAATGAAGCGAACCGGCGCACCCAGTTTCCGCTGGTGCAGACTCTTTTTTACTTTTTCGAGCACCGATGCAGAGATATCGGTATCGAGATCCATTTCCGCATCGCGGGTGATTTTGATGGTATGCGCTGTGAATTCATTGTAATCCAGGCTGCTGAACAACAAATCGAGCGAAGCCCGGATAACATCGTCGAGCAGGATAATGGTGTGGCGGCCTTGTTCCCCCGGAATAATGAAAAAGCGCGAAAGGATGGAAGTGGGGAGGGCAACCAGCGCATAACGGAAGGCGCGGGTGGTGCTGTTGCGCAGCCTTACAGCGAGATAAATGCTCCCGTCTTTCAGTACCGGTAAGGGTTTGCCAGGGTCGAGCAGTATGGGAAAGAGCCGGTTCACTACCGTTTCCTGAAAGTAGGTGCGAACGGCTCGGGCCTGGTGTTCGTTCAGTTCTTTTTCGTTGACAATAAAAATACCTTCCTGACGCAAGGCCGGTAACAACTCCTTCAGATAGATCCGGTTGAATTCGGTTTGCTGGTCGAGTACAATTTCCTGGACTTTCTCCAACAGCTTTTTGATATCTTTCTTTTGGTCAACGCTTAAGCTGCTCTTCTTCAGGTGTAGCAGCCTGCGGTTGGTAGCCACACGCACCCGAAAAAACTCATCCAGGTTGTTTGAAAAAATGCCAAGAAAACGCAGGCGCTCAAGCAGCGGCACGTCGTGGTCGGCCGCTTCCTGCAACACCCGGCCGTTAAAGCCGAGCCAACTCACTTCACGGTTTACGAACAGTTTTTTGTACATGGTGCTTACAAGCGGATAACAAGTACAAAACTAATCGGTGGCTGCAGGCCCAATGTTAAGTTTTGGCTTTGTTCATAAGTGAATCCACAGTCATTCCTTACTGCGGGTTATTTCCGTAATTTTGCGCCCCTTTTATGACGCTTATAACTTCCATATCCGGCATCCGCGGTACAATCGGCGGCAAACCCGGGGAAAACCTGACTCCTCCTGATGTAGTAAAATTTACGGCTGCTTATGCAGCCTGGGTGCTCAGTGCAGGCCACGGAAAGTGTGTGGTGGTCGGCCGCGATGCGCGTTTAAGCGGTCCGCAGGTGGCAACACTTGTCAACGCAACCCTCACATCTATGGGGTTGGATGTAATTGATCTGGGACTGAGCACCACGCCAACAGTTGAAATGACAGTGGTGAATGAGAATGCCGCAGGAGGCATCATCATCACCGCCAGTCACAATCCCAAACAGTGGAATGCCTTGAAACTCCTGAACCACAAAGGAGAGTTTATTTCTGCCGCAGAAGGCGAACAACTGCTGGCTGCGGCGGCTTCAGGTGATATGGATTTTGCTCAGGTGGATGCGCTGGGAAGTATCAGCACCCGTCCGGATGCCATCGGCAAGCATATTGAACAGATTCTGGCATTGCCCTTGGTGAACATGGAAGCCATCCGCGCCAAGGAATACCGCATCGTGGTGGATGCCGTGAATTCTACCGGCGGTATCGCCGTTCCCATGTTGCTGCGTGCCCTCGGCGTGCGCGATGTGATTGAATTGTATTGCAAACCCGATGGCCATTTCCCGCATAATCCGGAGCCGCTGCCCGAACACCTGACTGAAATCTCGGCGATGGTACGCGAGAAAAAAGCCCATCTCGGTATCGTAGTGGATCCGGATGTGGACCGGCTTGCACTGGTGTGTGAAGATGGCGATATGTTCGGTGAAGAATACACCTTGGTTGCCGTTGCTGATTATGTGATCAGGCATACACCCGGCAATACCGTTTCGAACCTGAGCAGTACACGCGCCCTGCGCGATATCACTGAAAAAGCCGGTCTGAAGTACTTCGCCAGCGCAGTCGGTGAAGTGAACGTAGTAGAAAAGATGAAGGCCAACAATGCGGTTATCGGAGGTGAAGGCAATGGCGGAATCATTTATCCCGAATTGCACTACGGCCGCGATGCACTGGTTGGAATAGCCCTGTTCCTCAGCCACCTGGCCACCAGCGGAAAGTCTGTTTCAGGCTTGCGCAGCACCTATCCGCAATACGTCATATCCAAGAACAAAGTAGAATTGGTGCCTGGAACGGATGTAGACGCCATCCTGCATAACCTGAAGGAAAAGTACAAAAAGCAGCCGGTGAATACCATCGACGGTGTGCGCATCGAATTCGATGGCGACTGGGTACACCTGCGCAAGAGCAATACAGAACCCATTATCCGGATTTACGCGGAAAGCAGCACCGAAGTCACCGCGGGCAACCTGGCGCGTAAAATCATCCAGGACATCGGCGATCTCATCTAAAACAGCCAAAACAACCATCCATGAGCTTACAATGCGGCATCGTCGGCCTTCCCAACGTTGGGAAATCGACCCTCTTCAACGCCGTTTCATCCGCGCGCGCGCAAGCCGCCAACTTTCCTTTCTGTACCATCGAACCCAACGTCGGAACCATTACCGTTCCAGACCAGCGCATGAACAAGCTGGCCGAGCTGGTTAAGCCGCAGAACCTGGTTCCGACTACCATTGAAATAGTCGATATCGCCGGTCTGGTGAAAGGTGCGTCGACAGGCGAGGGCTTGGGCAATCAATTCCTTGGGAACATCAGGAGCACACATGCCATCCTGCACGTGTTGCGCTGTTTCGACGACCCGAATGTGATTCACGTGGACGGCAGCGTAGATCCGGTGCGCGACAAGGAAATCATCGATACCGAGCTCCAGCTGAAAGACCTGGAAACCCTGGATAACCGCATCAATAAAATCCGCAAGCAGGCCCAAACCGGCGCCGACAAAGAAGCGGTAAAATCGTTTGAGGTGATGGAAGCATTCCGCAAACACCTCGAACAAGGTAAATCGGCCCGCAGCCTGGAGACTTCGCCCGAAGACCGCAGGTTTATCCGCGATCTGAACCTGCTGACAGACAAGCCTGTATTGTACGTTTGCAATGTGGACGAGGCCAGCGTGGTGAACGGCAATGCCTTCGTGGAGCGCGTAAAGGAAGCCGTTAAAGACGAAAATGCCGGCATCATCATGATATCCGCCGCCATCGAAGCCGATATCGCCGAACTGGAGAGTTTTGAAGACCGCCAGGCATTCCTGAGCGATATGGGCCTGCAGCAAAGTGGGGTGGAAAAGCTGATTCATGGCGCTTATAACCTGCTGAACTATATCACCTATTTCACTGCCGGTGAGAAGGAAGTACGTGCCTGGACGATCACCCGCGGAACGAAAGCTCCCGGTGCCGCCGGCGTGATTCACAGCGACTTCGAGAAAGGATTTATCCGTGCCGAAGTAATCGCATTCGATGATTTCGTGCATTACGGATCAGAAGCCGCCTGCCGCGATGTCGGAAGATTGCGGGTGGAAGGCAAAGAGTATGTGGTAAACGACGGCGACGTTATGCATTTCCGCTTCAACGTCTGAACCTGTAGGCGCGGTTTTGCGCGCTTTGCGGTAAATTCGGGCCGTATTCCTTTATATGTTGAACACATCCGGTTTTCGCGAAAAGATCATCAACGACCCTGTGCATGGTTTTATCCATGTGCGCTCTGCCTTGGTTTTCAAGTTTATTGAACATCCCTGGTTTCAACGCCTGCGCCGCATCAGGCAATTGGGCCTGAGCGAACTGGTGTATCCCGGAGCCACGCATACACGCTTTCACCATGCATTGGGCGCCATGCACCTGATGTCGACGGCATTGGACATTCTGAAAAGCAAAGGAGTAGCCATCAGCCAGGAGGAGCATGAAGCTGCCTGCGCTGCCCTGTTGCTGCACGATATCGGCCACGGCCCTTTTTCACACACCCTCGAACGCAGCATCGTGCAAGGCGTTTCGCACGAAGATATTTCGCGTATGCTGATGCACCGGCTCGACGAAATGCACAACGGCGCCTTGCAACTGGCCCGTTCCATTTTTGCCGGAACCTATGCGCGGCCTTTCTTCCATCAGCTCATCAGCGGGCAACTCGATATGGACCGCCTCGATTATCTGATGCGGGACAGTTTTTATACCGGTGTATCGGAAGGTGTGGTAGGCGCCGACCGGATCATCCACATGCTCAACGTTGTGAACGACGAGCTGGTGGTGGAAGAAAAAGGCATCTACAGCATCGAGAAATTCATCATTGCCCGCAGGCTGATGTACTGGCAAGTTTACCTGCATAAGACAGTCATAGCTGCCGACAACCTCTTATGGAAGATTTTGCTCCGTGCGCGTGAACTCGCCGGAAGCGGACATACACCTGCCTCAACCGATGCATTGACCTATTTTCTGGAAGGAGGAGGCGCAGAAGACGAAATGCTGCAGCGCTTTGTAGAGCTCGATGATACCGATATCCAGCTGGCCGTTAAAAACTGGGCCCGGCATTCTGATCGCGTCCTTGCTCTCTTGTGCCAAAGCCTGATGAACCGCCGTTTGCCGCGTATCCAATTGAGAAACAGCGCTTTCAGCAATGAAGAGATCGCCGGGAAAACTGCTGATGTTTGCCGGATTTTGGGCATAGAAGCCAAGGATGCAGTTTACTTTGTACAAACCGGAGAGCTGGAAAACGAAGCTTACCGCAGTGAAGGTGGCGGCATACAAATTCTCCGAAAAAACGGAAAAGTAGAGGATGTGGCTTCGGCATCCGACAATTATTCCCTGCAATCGCTCAAGACAACCGTTACCAAGTATTACCTCAGTTATTGGCGCGAATAGCATTTTGCCGCACTTTCTGGCTGAATGCAAGGCGGTGATATGCGCGTAAATCGCGTAATTCGCTGTTTCAAGCATTGCATGAAATCGTTAAGCGCCAGGGAAATTGCTGAATTCACAGGAGGCCTGATAGAGGGCGACGCGGAGCAGGTAATCTACAAAGTAGACCGGCTCGAGGAAGCCGATGCCGGTAGCCTGGCTTTTTTCGCCAATCCGAAATACGAAAGCCAGCTCTATAGCAGTAAAGCCGCTGTGGTTTTGGTTCCTTCCCAATGGCAGCCCGCACAGCCGGTTTCGTTTACCATCATCCGCACCGCCAATCCGTATTACGCTTTCTGCATGGTGCTAGACCGATATTTCAATCCGAACGAACACCGTTCAGGCATAGAAGACGGCGCATCCGTTTCTCCATTCGCTAAAATTGGCGAGGATGTATACATCGGACATTCAGCCTATGTTTCTGATGAAGCAGAGATCGGAGAAGGTTCAAAAGTTTATCCGCAGGTGTATGTAGGCAAAGGTGCCAGCATCGGGCGTAACACGATTCTGTATCCGGGTGTGGTGGTTTATGCGGGTTGCAAGATCGGCAACGATTGCATCATTCACGCCGGCACGGTAATCGGCAGCGACGGTTTCGGCTTTGCACCCATTGGTGACGGCAGTTATGCCAAGATACCCCAGATTGGCAATGTCATCATTGAAGACCGGGTTGAAATCGGCGCCAACTGCAGCATCGACCGCGCTACAATGGGAAGTACCATTATCCGCAAAGGCGTTAAGTTGGATAACCTGATCCAGGTAGCACACAATGCCGAAATCGGTGCCAATACCGTTATCGCCGCTCAAACCGGTATTTCCGGTTCCACCAAAGTCGGCAGCCGCTGCATGATCGGCGGGCAGGTGGGCTTTGTAGGACATATCACCGTAGCCGACGGTACTCAGATTGGTGCCCAGAGTGGTGTGCAAAAAGCCATTACCGAAGAGAACCAGCAATGGATCGGTTCGCCCGTGATGCCGCTCAAGGAAGCATTCAAAGCCCAGGTTCTGGTGCGCCGCTTGCCAGACCTTCAGGCGCGTATCAGCGAATTGGAAAAGAAAATAGAACAGTTGGAAAAGCGTCCATGACCCAGATAATCACCAAACAGAATACCCTCAAAGCACCGATTGAACTTACAGGAACCGGATTGCATACCGGTGAATATGTGACCCTGCGCATTCTGCCGGCTCCGGAGAACCACGGGTATAAGTTCCAGCGTACTGATTTGCCGGGTGAACCGATCATAGAAGCCGATTGCGACCTGGTAACCGATACTTCACGCGGAACAACCCTCGAAAAGAATGGTGCACGTGTGAGTACAGTTGAGCATGTGCTTGCTTCCCTTGTGGGTATGCAGGTTGACAATGCGCTGATCCAGGTAGACGGACCAGAAATGCCGATTATGGACGGCAGTTCGATCTTCTTCGTCAATGCCATACAGGAAGTTGGTCTGCAGGAGCAAGACGCCGAACGCGAGTATTTCGACGTTCCATACAATATCCATTACAACGACGACAAGAACCGGGTCGAAATGGTGGCCATGCCGCTGAACGATTACCGCCTGACCGTGATGGTGGATTACAATTCGCCGGTACTGGGCAGTCAGCATGCCTCGGTGACCGATTTGTCGGAATTCCCCACCCAGATAGCCGGATGCCGCACCTTTTGTTTCCTGCACGAACTGGAAGCCATGTTGCAGCATAACCTCATCAAGGGCGGCGACCTCAACAATGCCATCGTGATAGTGGATCGCGTGGTGGAAGACCATGAAATGGACCGCCTGGCCAAGCTCTTCAACAAAGAGAAAGTGGAAGTGCGGAAGGAAGGCATCCTCAACAACGTGGATCTGCGTTTCCAGAACGAACCGGCACGCCACAAGCTGCTGGATATGATTGGCGACCTGGCCTTGGTTGGAATGCCGATCCGCGCGCAGATTATGGCAGCGCGCCCGGGTCATGCCAGCAATGTCGCTTTTGCCAAGAAAATCAAAGCCGCCATCAAGAAGGAAAAGCGCCGTCAGAAGGAAGGAGCGCCAGATTATCATCCCAATACCAAACCGGTTTTTACCACAGCGGATATCATCCGTTATCTACCGCATAAGCACCCATTCCTGCTGGTCGACAAGATCATGGAAATGGGAGAGAAGCATGTGATTGCGGTAAAAAACGTGACGTTCGATGAATGGTTTTTCAACGGCCATTTCCCGGGCGATCCCATTATGCCGGGTGTTTTGCAAATCGAAGCCATGGCCCAGGCCGGCGGGATGCTCATTCTCTCGCAGGTGCCGGATCCGCAGAACTACGGAACCTATTTCCTGAAAATCGACAACGCCCGATTCAAAGACAAAGTGGTTCCCGGAGATACCATGGTATTCAAGCTGGAACTCATTGAACCGATCCGCCGGGGTATATGCGTGATGCGCGGCCGCGCCTGGGTTGGAGACAACCTGGTTTGCGAATCAGAAATGATGGCCCAGATTGTAAAAATCAATTCCTAAGCACCCTACTTTATGATTCAACCGCTAGCATACGTACACCCATCGGCGAAAATCGCTGACAACGTGGTGATAGATCCCTTCGTGACCATCCACAAAAACGTGGAAATAGGCGAAGGCACCTGGATTGGACCGAATGTTACCATTTTCGAAGGTGTGCGCATCGGCAAAAACTGCCGTGTATTTCCGGGTGCTTCCATCGGTGCCATCCCGCAGGATTTGAAATTCGACGGCGAAGAAACCCTCACCATCATCGGCGATCACGTTACCATCCGCGAATATGTCACCATCAACAAAGGAACCAAAGCGCTCGGTTTTACCAAGGTAGGCAACCATGTACTGCTGATGGCGTATGTGCACCTTGCGCATGATTGTGTGGTGGAAGACCATTGCATCCTGGCCAACAGCGTACAATTGGCCGGCCATGTGCATGTGGGTGAAGCTGCAATTCTTGGAGGGGGAGCCCTGGTGCACCAATTCGTAAAAGTTGGTAAACATTCCATGGTTTCCGGAGGCTGTCTGGTGCGCAAAGATGTTCCTCCTTATACCAAGGCGGCCCGTGAACCGCTTTCTTATGAAGGAGTTAACTCCATTGGCTTGCGCAGACGCGGCTTCAGCAACGAACAAATCAACGGCATCCAGGATATTTACCGCATCCTGTTTGTGAAAGGCTACAATACCACGGTAGCGTTGAAACTCATCGAAACCGAAATTCCCGCATCCCGGGAACGCGATGAAATCCTGCAGTTTATCCGCGAGAGCGATCGCGGGATTATGAAGGGTTATCTCAACAAATAAAGACAGGCCGCTTGTCTTTCCGCATCGCGTTGGAAAAGGCCGGTAAGTCTTATGCCGACCGCTGGATATTCAGGAATCTGGATATGGAACTGGGCCCGGGTGACAGCCTCGCCTTGCTGGGTCCGAATGGTTCGGGCAAGAGCACGCTCATGCTCACCCTCGCAGGCTATATCAGGCCAACAGAAGGGAAATGGCAAGCGTGGAAAAACGATGCGCCGGTTCCGGTGGAGCAGGCGGGAACATCCATCAGTCTGTGCATGCCGGGCATGGAAACCTTCGAGGAATTTTCGCTCGAACAGGTATTGCGGTTGCATACCGCAACCCGGCGCATGTTGGTGGAAACAGATCCGGTCTCGCTGGCTGAGCGCATGTTGTTTGAACCCACTAATCTCATCAAACCTGTGCGCTTTTTTTCCAGTGGCATGAAGCAAAGGCTCAAACTCGGTTTGGCCATGCTCACAGCATCCGAAGCAGTGTTTTTAGATGAACCGCTCACCAACCTGGATGCGCGCGGCACGGAATGGTATTATCGCCTGATTGAGGAATTACTGGGCAACCGTATGTTGGTCGTGGCGTCGAACCGCCCCGATGAATACCCGATGTGCAAGAGCACTTTCAGCCTCAGCGCTGGATAAGCAGGCGGGTATTGCCTGAAGCCAGGTTTCCATCAATATTCAGGAAGTAAACACCCGGCTGCCAATGGGCGGTTTGCAGGTTCATGCTTTCCTGTCCACGCTTGATCGTTTCTTGCCAAACCTGGCGTCCGAGTGCATCTCTCACGGTCAGCATGCCGGCACCGAAAGGAGCAACCCTGATTTGCACGGCATCGTTGGCAGGATTTGGATAAAGGTTTACAGGCAAGACATAGGCCTGTGGTTTCATACCCATGGCTACACTGTTATTGGCAAAGAAATACAGGCCTCCGCGGCTGTTACCGCCAATGATTTCCTGTTTGCCATCGCCATCCAGGTCGGCTGCGGCTGCAGTAGCCAGATACCCCATGTCGTATTCTGAGCCATCCACATCGCCGGGAGCATGGAATACCGATTGGTACAGCGCGAAGCTATCGGGCATCTGCCGCAGGTTGAGGTCGTAAACGCGCAGGCCGCCGTAAACCGTTCCAACTACAACTTCCTTACGCCCGTCGCCGTTGAGGTCGCATACGCGGGGGCTGGAATAACCATCAAACGCATATTGGGGCGGATTGAAATCCCAGCGGAATTCATTGCCGCGCATTTCCCCGAAAAACTCATCGTACAGCGTAAACTCGGGAGTTGTTTTGTTCCCGGTATTCATCCAAAGTTGGATTTTGCCGTCAAACCCGCCCAGGAGCATATCCAATAGACCGTCTTTGTTTACATCATACAATTCGGGTGCGGCGTAGTAGCGGTCGCGAGGAACGAAAGGAAGGTCGAGGAGATTGGTATCGGCCAGCACAAAAGCCAGGTTTCCACCGGTGCTGTTGTTGTAGTAATAGCGGACATATCCCGGCATATTGCCGACAAGCAAATCGGGACGGCCATCGCCGTTCAGATCGCCCATGGCAATGCGCATGTAGGAGAGGCCTTGGGTGGAAAAGCGCAGGAAATCTTCGTCTTCCAGGGTAAAAGCCGGCTGGGTTTTGGAACCTGTATTGCGGAACAGCGCGATGCGGTCGCGCCAGTTCGAGGTTTGGGAAAAATTTCCGTTGTTCACCACCAACAAGTCCTGATCGCCGTCGTTGTCAATATCCCAGAAAAAGGGCGCGGTGTTCCCACCGAGGTCGATCATGTCTTCCTGCAGGATATTGTCTTGTTTGAATTCGAAATTGGTCAGGTTTTCCTTGCCTTTGTTGCGGTAATACCAAACCTGGTTTTTCTCGCTTGAAGTTCCGGGCGCGGAAGGGGCCACAACCAAATCTGAAATCCCGTCTTTGTCTATATCTGCCTTGAAGGCGGCCGGGAACTCGTAATTGGCGGCCTGGCGCGATTCTATCGGGAAGATGCTGCTTTGGCCATCCATGGTATCCCATGCGTTGCGGCTGTCTGTTTTACCATTTTTTAACCAGAGCAGATTCTGGAAACCCACATTGCCTATAACCATTTCGTGGTCATCGTCTTCGTCCATATCCCACAGCAGGCAAGAACTTCCGCCGGCATGGCGCCATTTGAACGGCTCAACACAGTTGCCGAGGAACACTTCATTAAAGTAGGGTGACTCCCGGAAATAACCGAAACAGAAGTCTACATAACGGAAACGGAAACTGTCGGATGGCAGGCTTTGTTCCACTTGCAGATTGCGGCACATCGAATAGCCACCATAAACGCTGACATAGAAAACGACGTCGATATCGCCATCGTGGTCCAGATCGGTGAATGAGGGAATATCGGTTGCATCGAATTTGAAGAGCTGCCAATTGAGCGGTGGTATGGCTACGGTTTCACGGAGGATAAGACCTTGGTCTTCAAATGTTGGTATGGTTCCTGTACCTGTATTCTTGTAAATGCGCAGGTTTCTGGTTTCGTCTCGTGTGAAAATATCCGGCTTTCCATCGTTGTTGTAATCAACCAGCTGGTAAAAGGTATTTCCGGATGGGAAGTGCTTCTCATAATCCGGCCGGTACGTGTAGACCGGGCTGCCGGCTACACCGGTATTCATGAAAGGAAGCACTTTTTGACCGTCGCGGTCGAAGACCAGCAAATCTTCTAATCCGTCTGAATTGAAGTCGATATCGGAAAACTGCGGATTGTTCAGTCCACCTGACCACGCGCCTTTCAAGACTTTTCCATTCACCGTCACAGGAACCTGATTGGAAAGCTGAAATCGGAACTGGGCCTGTAAAGTCCCAATGAAGAAAAATGGCAGTAGTATAGATAGACGCATAGAAAGATGATTAGCGTATCAAATTTATTCCATAATTGGGATAAGAACGCAAATTACACTGTTAAAAATCCTTCAATTCTGTAATCCTTGGTTCAACAAGATCCTGGATATCGTTGACATGGCTGAGATTGTAAATGTGTACTCATGCAATTTAGGAATCCAATTCCCAAATTGCATGAAACCAGCATAGATCAAGTGGTTAGCCCGCAGAACCTTGCATTCATTTTCACAGGGCCTGGCGCCATGCGATGCATGTTTGCGCTTTATACTTGCAGTACCATGACCGCTTCGCTGGCTGATGAGCAATTGTACCAACTGTTTGAAGAGTCCGGACTTCAGGTTTGCACAGATACGCGCAAGCCCATTCCCGGCGCACTGTTCATCTGCCTCAAAGGCGAACGCTTCGATGCCAATGCATTTGCCCTTGCAGCCCTGGAAGCCGGTTCGGCCCATGTGCTGACAGAAAATGCCAATGTCTGCGATGGTCAGCGCATCCATCATGTTACCGACGGACTGAAGGCATTGCAACGGTTGGCGAATATCCACCGGCATCGGATGCAGGCCAAGGTGATTGGTATCGGAGGCAGCAATGGAAAAACCACTACCAAGGAATTACTTTTTCAGGTGCTATCGGCAGCTTTCCCGAGCATTGCTACCCAAGGCAACCTCAACAACCATATTGGTGTACCCCTGACTCTGCTGCGCATCCGGCCGGAGACAGAATTTGCCATCGTTGAACTGGGCACCAATCACCCCGGCGAAATGGCGGTTGTTTGCGCTATTGCAGATCCCGATTTGGGCATTGTTACCAATATCGGCAAAGAACACCTGGAAGGTTTCGGAAGCTTGGAAGGAGTGGCGAAAGAAGAAAGCGAACTCTACCTGAGCTTGCTGAAACGCGGCGGGCGCGCTTACGTAAATGCGGAAGACGAAAATCTGATGCGCATGTCTGCACGCTTGCCGGATCGGGTGGTTTTTGGCGGGACATCAACTGATTCAATTTGCCGCGCCGATGTGAAAGCACATTTTCCATATCTCAATTTTCAGCTTCAAACCGCTCAAGGCGGGTATGAAGTGAACGCATCGCTGGGTGGCGCGCACAACTTAGACAACATGCTGGCTGCTGCGGCGCTCGGGTTAGACCAAGGCATGAATCCGGAAACCGTGGCGGCTGCCTTGGCCTCTTATGTTCCTGCCAACAACCGCTCACAATGGCTGGAATCGGGTGGACACCGCATTTGGCTCGATGCCTACAATGCCAATCCGAGTAGCATGGAAGCGGCCTTGCGCAGTTTTGCCGGATGGAACCACAGTCCCAAAGCAGCCATGCTCGGCGACATGTTCGAACTCGGTTCGCATGAAGAAGCCGAACATCGTGCTATCGCTGAATTGGCTGCCAGCCTGGGTTTCGAAGCCGTTTACCTCTGCGGTGCCGCCTTTCACCGGATAGCATCCGGAGATCCGCGTTTCAAGGCGTTTCCGGATATCGCAGCCCTGCAGCAGGAATTGCAAAAGCATCCGCTTCCGCCATCCGGCATCCTGATCAAGGGAAGCCGGGGTGTGGCCATGGAAAAGGTGCTGGAAGTTTGGCATTGAATCATAAGCCTGACTTACATTTGAATATGTCATCACGTATTTTCATCGCAGGCATGGGGCTGGCTCTGTTTGCCATGGGCACGCTCAGTGCTTGTAAATCAAGGAAAGTTACAGCTTCTCCTGCCGTTGATTCCGTTGCTGTTGCAAGGGTTGATCGCAATGTGGAAGAGGTTCCCATTGCCACTCCCAGTCAACCGGCCATGGCAATGCCCAGTCGCAATACAGCAAAACCCGAAATTGTGCCTCCGGCAGTGGCCAAAGATTCAGCCGCAAGCAGTGAATCGTCAGCCTTGCTGAGCGTTGCCAGAGGCATTGATCCTGAAGTGGGCAATACCATGCTTGAACAAGGTAAGACAATTTACCAGACTGCTTGTGTAAAGTGCCATGCGTTCAAGGATGCCAAGAAATACACGCCTGAACATTGGGAGAAAGTACTTACTGCCATGGCACCCAAAGCGCGGCTCACAGAAGAGCAGACCCGCAGTTTGCGCGTTTATACCCTGGCATACCAGAAGCTTTGAGCCATAAACGAATACTACAGACCATAAAAAAAGCCCCGTAACGGGGCTTTTTATTTTTCAAGGGGTTGAATATTATCCTTTAACCTGATCCACGATGGCTTTGAAAGCTTCGGGATTGTTCATCGCCAGATCGGCCAATACCTTGCGGTTGAGACCGAGGCCTTTTTGTGTGGCGAGATGGATGAACTGGCTGTAGGAGAGACCTTCCTGGCGCACACCGGCGTTGATACGTTGGATCCAAAGGGCGCGGAATTCGCGCTTCTTGGCCCGGCGATCGCGGTAGGCATAGGTGAGACCTTTTTCGACCGCGTTTTTAGCTACGGTCCAAACATTTTTGCGCCGTCCGAAATAGCCTTTGGCTAATTTCATCACTTTTCTGCGGCGGGCGCGACTTGCGACGTTGTTGACTGATCTTGGCATATTGGTTTAGTTTAGTGACCTAAGCGTTCCGTTCGGAAACTTGAAGCTACGGTCAACGGTTTGTGAAAGGTTTATTTACCGAGGCGGAGCATGAATTTTACGTTGCTCTCATCGGAAGGGCTGATAACGGTATCGTTACCGAGGGCGCGCTTTTGCTTGGTGGTCTTCTTCGTCAGGATGTGATTTTTGAAGGCCTTCTTACGCACGATCTTCCCGGTGCCGGTTACCTTAAACCGCTTCTTCGCACTCGAGTTGGTCTTTTGTTTAGGCATGTCTGGATGTGTTTATAATGATCGGTTGAGTTATTTCTTTCCTTTGGGCGCCAGCATGATGGCCATTTTCTTGCCTTCCACCTTCGGCATCATCTCGATTTTAGCGAGACCTTCTTCCGAAAGTTTTTCAGCAAATTCCATCAGCAGTTTTTCGCCGCGTTCCTTATACATGATTGTTCTTCCGCGAAAGAATACATAGCAACGAACCTTGTTTCCTTCTTCCAGGAAGTGACGGGCATGCTTCAATTTGAAATCCACATCGTGTTCGTCGGTATTTGGACCAAAACGGATTTCCTTGATAACCTGCTTTACAGCATTGGCCTTGATTTCCTTTTGCTTCTTTTTCTGCTCGTACAGGAACTTGTTGTAATCAACAATTTTGCAGACCGGTGGATCAGCATTTGGAGATATTTCAACCAAATCCAAGCCCATGGCAAACGCAATCTCTAAAGCCCGGGCAGTTGGAAATACTCCCTGTTCTACAGATTCGCCTACCACGCGGATGGTTTCCGCCTTGATATGCTCGTTGATTTTGTGAAGGGCTTCCTTCTTTTTTGGGGTGCGCGGATGCAAGCTGCGGTGCCGGTTAGTTTAAATGTTGGTTTCTTCTTTGATCAGCTCGATGAAGGCGGAGATATCCATTACCCCCAGATCAGTGCCTCCGTGTTTTCTGACACTTACTGTGCCGTCTGCAGCTTCTTTTTCGCCTGCAACCAGCATGTACGGTATCTTACTCACTTCGGCGTCGCGGATTTTCTTCCCCGCTTTTTCCGATCTTTCATCAACGAGCCCGCGAATATCGTGTTTTTTCAACAATTTCAAAACCTCACGTGCATACTCTTCGTACTTTTCACTGATGGGAAGTATAATTACCTGGTCCGGAACCAGCCACAAGGGCAATCTGCCTCCGGTATGTTCCAGTAAAACTGCCACAAAACGCTCCATGGAACCGAAAGGCGCACGGTGAATCATCACAGGACGGTGTTTCTGTCCATCTGATCCGATGTACGTGAGATCGAAACGCTCCGGCAAATTGTAGTCTACCTGAATCGTTCCGAGCTGCCAACTTCTACCGATGGCGTCGCGTACCATGAAATCAAGCTTTGGCCCATAAAAAGCGGCTTCTCCATATTCAATCACTGTTTTCAGCCCCTTTTCGTCGGCTGCTTCAATGATTGCCTGCTCGGCACGGTTCCAGTTTTCTTCGCTGCCGATATATTTTTCGGTATTGTTCGGGTCGCGCAGGCTAATCTGAGCTGTGTAGTCGCTGAATTCCAGCACTTTAAAAATGTACAGCACCAGATCAATCACGACCTTAAATTCTTCCTTCACCTGATCCGGACGGCAAAAAATGTGCGCATCGTCTTGTGTGAATCCGCGGACCCTGGTCAGCCCGTGCAATTCACCGCTCTGTTCGTAACGGTATACGGTTCCAAATTCGGCCAGGCGCACCGGCAAATCTCTGTAACTGCGTTGTTCGCTGTTGTAGATTTCGCAGTGGTGCGGACAATTCATTGGCTTGAGGAGAAACTCTTCGTTCTCATCGGGCGTATGAATGGGTTGGAAACTGTCTTTGCCATACTTGGCATAATGCCCTGAAGTGACATACAGGTCTTTCATGCCGATATGCGGCGTGATAACCTGCTCGTAACCGAGTTCACGCTGCCTGAGCTTAAGGAAGTTTTCCAGTCGCTCGCGTAAAGCGGCACCTTTCGGTAACCAGAGCGGCAAGCCCTGGCCTACGCGCTGGCTGAAGGTGAACAGGCTGAGGTCTTTGCCCAGTTTGCGATGGTCGCGCTTCTTTGCTTCCTCCAACATGTGCATGTATTCATCCAGTTCGCTTTTCTTAGGGAAGGTGATGGCATAAATGCGTGTCAGCTGTTTGCGCTTTTCATCTCCGCGCCAATAGGCTCCTGCGGTATTCAGGAGTTTGATGGCTTTTATCGGCGAGGTATCAGGTATATGCGGCCCGCGGCAAAGGTCGGTAAACTCACCCTGGCGATAAAAAGTGATGCTGCCATCGCTCAGGTCTTCCAGCAATTCCAGTTTGTATGGATCGCCTTTATCCTGGAAATAAGCAATGGCATCGGCCTTGCTTACCGGGCTGCGCTCATAGGCAGAACCGCGCTTGGCCAGTTCCAGCATTTTCTTTTCGACTTTTTCGAAGTCGTCTGAACTGAAACGGGTGTCTCCAAAATCAACATCGTAATAGAATCCGCGTTCAATGGGCGGACCAATACCAAACTTCACACCCGGATAGAAGGCTTCAAGCGCTTCGGCCATAAGGTGGGCCGAGCTGTGCCAGAATACTGCTTTGCCCTCGGCGTCGTTCCAGGTGAAGAAGCGCACGGTTGCATCGGTGGTCACCTGCGTACTGATATCACAGGTCTGGCCGTCTAATTGCATGGCCAATACGTTGCGTGCGAGTCCTTCGCTGATACTGCGCGCTATTTCCATGCCGGTGGTTCCGGCCAGATAGGAGCGTTGTGCGCCGTCGGGGAAAGTGATTTGAATATTCATCCGGTTTGTGTCGGAATTGCTAAAAATGCAAAAATAAGACGGATTTGCATCGAATGGCAGGGCTGTTGAATTAAATCCGGACTGGTAAAAATGAAAAAAGCCGCTCTTTCGGGAGCGGCTTTTTTATGTAGTAATTTTATTTTAATGGGCGTGAGCACCTTCTTTTTCACTGCAGCAGGCTTTCTTTTCGCCGGCCGCTGCGCCATGTTGGTGGGCATCGCCTTCACCGTCTTTGCAACAAGCCTTTTTCTCACTGCTTGCTGCCTTGTCTTTGCAACAGGCTTTGGCTCCGGCGTTTGCCTGGCCGTCTTTACAGCATGAAGCGGCGCTCTTCTTGCAGCAACTGCTTTCTTTTCCACCAATGAATTTACCATTGGCGTCGTATTGCTTCAGACAATCAGCCTTGCATACCGAATCGCAACCAATGCTATCGCAATAAGCAGCGCACTGTTCCTTGGTCATGGTCGCACATACCGACATATCGCAAGACGATTTGCTGCCACAGCTGTCGTTCATACCAGCGCAGCATGCCTTCTTCATTCCAGCGTTGGCAGCATTGTCCTCTGTTGTAGCACCAATACCAACGATATAAGGAGCAATAATCAGTGAAACAATACTGGAGAGCTTGATCAGGATATTCATGCTCGGACCGCTGGTATCTTTGAAAGGATCACCTACAGTATCGCCGGTTACTGAAGCTTTGTGGGGCTCTGATTTCTTGTAATACGTTTCGCCGTCAATTTGTACGCCTTTTTCGAATGATTTCTTGGCATTGTCCCATGCGCCGCCTGCGTTGTTCTGGAAAATACCCATCAATACGCCACTCACGGTGATACCGGCCAGCAGTCCACCCAATACTTCAGGGCCAAACAGGAAGCCGACAATTACAGGGGAAAGCAAGGTAATGGCGCCTGGAGCTACCATCTGACGAATAGAAGCTTTTGTGCTGATTTCAATGCACTTTTCATATTCCGGCTCGGCTTTGTATTCCATAATGCCGGGGATATCGCGGAACTGCCTGCGCACTTCCTTCACCATATCCATGGCTGCTGAACCAACCGCAGAAATAGCAAGGGCAGAGAAGATGAAAGGAATCATGCCACCTACAAACAGGGCGGCGAGCACAGGGGCTTTGTAAATGTCGATACCATCGATACCTGCTACACCAACAAAGGCTGCAAAAAGCGCCAGAGAGGTGAGGGCGGCAGAAGCGATAGCAAAACCTTTACCGGTTGCAGCAGTAGTGTTTCCTACGGCATCCAGAATATCGGTACGGCCTCGTACGTCTTCGGGAAGGTCACTCATTTCAGCGATACCGCCGGCGTTGTCAGCAATCGGACCGAATGCGTCGATTGCGAGCTGCATGGCAGTAGTGGCCATCATACCGGCAGCTGCTATGGCTACACCGTAAAGACCTGCGAAGTAATAAGAAATGGAAATACCGGCAGCGAGGGTGATGATAGGCACCACTGTAGATTCCATACCCACTGAAAGTCCGCCAATGATATTCGTTGCGTGGCCGGTGCCTGACTTCTGTACGATCGACATAACGGGGCGCTTGCCCATGGCGGTGTAGAACTCAGTGATCCAGCTCATGATCGCACCAACGATCAAGCCGGTGATGATGGCGTAGTAAACGCTTATCGAAGAGAATGCATATCCACGCAGCACCAGTTGCTCGGGAAGGAGCATGGTTACGGCGAAGTAACTCGCAATAATGGTAAGGATAATGGAAGACCAGTTACCCATATTCAGGGCTTTCTGCACATTGCCATTGTCGTTTTTAATGCGAACGAAAAGGGTTCCGATGATGGAGAAAATCAAACCCATGCCGGCAATCAGCATCGGCAGGAGGATGGGAGAGAGGCCACCGAACTTGTCGCCGCTGGCATCGATTTCCTGACCGAGTACCATGGTGGCGAGAATGGTAGCCACATAGGAACCAAAGAGGTCAGCGCCCATACCGGCTACGTCGCCCACGTTATCACCCACGTTATCTGCGATGGTAGCAGGGTTGCGTGGATCGTCTTCCGGAATTCCGGCTTCTACTTTACCTACGAGGTCAGCACCTACGTCGGCTGCTTTGGTATAAATACCACCACCCACGCGGGCGAATAGCGCAATCGATTCAGCACCCAGTGAGAAACCGGTGAGCACTTCGATTACAGTTTTCATTTTGTCGCCGGTAACAGCCTGACCGCTTCCAACAAAGAACATGTTGTAGAAAACGATGAACAGGCCGCCGAGGCCCAACACGGCCAGACCGGCAACGCCAAGGCCCATAACGGTACCGCCGCTGAAAGAAACATTCAGTGCTTTTGAAAGGCTGGTACGCGCGGCCTGTGTGGTGCGCACATTGGCTTTGGTGGCGATATTCATGCCGAAGTAACCTGCCAATGCAGAAAGGAATGCGCCAATAAGGAAAGCAACGGCAATGATCCAATGGGAGTGGATGGCTTTGCCATTCACTTCGTGGATGGTTCCGCTGTAAGCCAGCAACAAGGCGGCTATGATGGAGAAATAGGAGAGTACTTTCCATTCTGCACGGAGGAAAGCCATCGCCCCACGGGCAATCTTTCCGGCGAGATTCTGCATTTTCTCATCTCCGGCATCCTGGCGACTTACCCACGCGCTTTTCACGGCCATGACGATCAGGCCAATGATTCCAAGCGCGGGCACGAGGTACATTATGGTATCTTTCATATTCTGGTGTCCTTGTATTTCAGGGCTGCGAAAATAGTCTTTTTACCTGCAATACACAGCCGCAGTTTCGCGTTGCTTCAGAAGAGGAAAGGATGCATTTGCAAGCGCCCCTGACTGAGCTCTGCAGCCGGCAGCGGAAGCCGGTAAACATCCAGGAACAGGAACACTTTCCGCAATACCGCGCTGCGTGTGCGGATGCGGCTGAAGCGGATATCCGGACCAATAAACCATTGCCGGTAGCGCTGCACATGGGTATAGTCTTGTACCTGCCCGGCCGCATCTGTCCAACGGTTTTCCATCGCGCCAAGCATGCCATTGGCGCTGTAGCCTGCTGCAATACCCAGCCAGGCCGGCCAGCGTGAATCGTCGCGTTGGCGCGTGTGATAGGAAAGCCAATAGCTCTGCCCGTTGTAATCTTTCAGCCAGCGTTCACGCGGATTGCCGCCAAGCGTGCCGGGCCTCATGGCCGGGTATGGGCTCGAACCGTAGCGCCAACGCAGCAGTACCGGTGCATCGTCAAGAAAGTAATGCTGCAATCCGGAAAGCAAAGCCCCGCCGGTATTGGCCATCAGGTCGCCCGAACTGGCACCCCAGCCGGCACTCATGCCGTCGAAAATTTCAATCGGTGTTTGAAAGCCCAATGCCCATAAAGTGCCGTACAACGCACTGCGCTGCTGGTTCAAACCCGTGCCGCGGTAGATGGAAGTGGAAACGTGCGCGATGGAAAAGGCAGAAAAGCCGTGTCCTATCTTATCCATTTGCAGCCAGCCATGGTTGTCGTTGATCCAGTTAAAACGCTGGCTTGGATAATCCTTATACCACAATTGGTACAATCCGGCGTGGGTGATTACCGTGCCGGCCCCCATCCCTATGCTGATGTACATGCGTTCGCGCTTGTGCAAACTGTCTTGAGCGTGGCTGTTGCATGCGCTCGCAAGGAAGATTATTCCCGGCAGAAGCCTACGACAGCCGCTGCGCATCATGACAGGATATGCGCGCGGGTAGCGTCGAGAATGCGGTAGGCTGCATCACTGTCGGCTGCTTCTGCGTATACACGCAAAACAGGTTCTGTTCCGGAAGGGCGTATCATCACCCAGCCGTCTTCACCCAACCTGAACTTATAACCATCGGTGTCTTCCACTTGCTGTACCGTGTAAGCACCAAACTTCTTGTACTCAGCAGCTTTGCACGCCGCGATGATCTGTTGCTTGCGCGATTCCTCCACATGAAGGTCGTAACGCTCTACCGCAAAAGATCCAATTTCATCGTATATTTCAGCTATAAGTGCGCTGATGCTTTTGCCTGTTACGGCCATGTATTCCATCAACATCAACCCGATCCAAACGCCGTCGCGTTCAGGGATATGGCCTTTGACTGCTATGCCGCCACTTTCTTCAGCACCAATCAACACATCCGTTGCCACCATGTATTCGCAGATGTATTTGAATCCGATTTTGGTGGTGATGCTTTGAAGTCCGTACAATGCGCAAAGCTTATCAACCTTATCACTTACACTGAAGCTTTTCACCACGCTGCCGCCCATGCCTTTGTATTGGGTAAGGTATTTCATGAGCAGGAGGATGATGTGGTGGCTGTCTACAAAGCGCCCGTTTTCGTCGAAGAAGCCAATGCGGTCTGCATCGCCGTCGGTAGCCAATCCGCACTGCAAGCTTGGGCTGCCGGCGAGTAAGCCGGAAAGTTCTGGCAGGTTTTTGAGGATAGGTTCCGGAGCCCGGCCATGGAAGCCAGGGTTGTGGTCGCAATGCAAGAGTGCGGCGTCGGGGAACAAGGAGCGCACCACATTCTGGCCTGCACCGAACATGGCGTCGTAGGCGAGTGCCGAGCCCATGCTCCCGAGTTTGCCCATATCGAAACTGGCACGGGCATGATCGATGTACATTTTCTCGGCGTCGATGGCCAAAACCTTACCGCTTTCGCGCAAGGATGCGAGACTGGCTGCTGGTGCCGGTGTTTCGGCTTCGATCATTTGCTCTACTTCGGTAATTACTGCCGGAATGGCCGGACCACCGTAGGAAGCCTTGATTTTATAACCGTTGTAGGAGGGTGGATTATGGCTTGCGGTAATGATGATACCGGCATCCGATTGGGTATTGCGGGTGGCCAGGCTGATCATGGGCGTTGATACATAGCCTTCGCACAGGTGCACTTTGACACCGTGGCCGGCGAGAACCCGGGCTGTTTCTTCGGCAAACATGGCACCGCCAAAACGGCAATCATGTCCAACCACGCAACTCGCCTGCGGATTTTGTTGCAAAAGGTAACGGGCTGTTGCATCTGCCACACGGCGCACATTGGCTACCGTAAACTGGTCGGCGATGATTTCCCGCCAGCCATCTGTGCCGAATTTGATGGTATACATGTTGTCAGTAGAACCTTACGTAATTGCTCACCTGCGTCCAGCGATACTTTTCCAGTGCCTTCAGATACTTATCCGCATCCGGTTCTGCGATATAGGTATTGTTGATACGCAGGAGTTGGTATTTGAAATGTTTTTCCTTCAGCAGGTCTTCTGCTGTTTTGAACTTGTAGAGAATATTGAAGCTTTCAATCAGGTCTATGCTCACCGGGTCGAGCTTCTTGTTGTTGACAAAGAGGGTAACGGACTGGATTTCATACTGCACGAATCCGCGCGGTGACTTCGTCCAAGTTTCATTTACCTCCACCCGCGTTACCACCAATTCACTCAGATAGGTCTTATAGTCGTAATAGCGCGAACCGCCGATATTGAAGAATATCTCGCGGTTGGCGTTCAGGAAATCCTGTATTTTCGACATAAAGATGAAGCCTTCTTCATTCGGATCGTTGACATCCGGTTCGATGGAATACTGCACGTCTTTGGTATTCGAAATGCGGTATATGCCTTGTATTTCCTTGCGGCTGTTGAAGGCTTTGTCTCGAATCTGAAAAGACTTTTCCGGCTGCTCATTCAGTTCTTTTTTCCCGAACTGAACGAGGTTGTAATGGTAACGCCTGCTGGTGATGGCTTGCCAATAGGTAAGCTGTGCAGGGCCGTTGACATTCACTTCAATGGTGGCGTTGACGAGGTAAGCGAAGGCTTCACGGGCATCCACATAGCCGTAGGACACTTTTCCGTCTTTGGTGTGGTTCACGAAACTGAAACCCAGCACCACGAAATCTGTGCGACGGCGTGTGCTCGACCACAGTTCGTAAAGGAAGAGGTGATGGGTGCGGCTCATGGAAGTACCAGAGTTCTTTTCGATGGCTTGAAGTGATTCAAAGGAAATCCGGCTGTTTTTCCGCGGTGAGTCCCACAGGTTAAGTTTTTCCTCGCGTATCAGGTTGTAGAGGTATGCCGGCAACTTGGCCGGAAGATTGAACCCGAGCGTATCGTTCTGACGGTTTACGTCGAGGTGCAACATGGCCGGCACTTCGGTGTATGCAGCAGCCATCCGGGCCTGAAACCCGAACAGCAGTGTCAAACCCAATGCCGCCATTATCCTCATACAAAGGCGTTCAGTCCGGTGATCTCGTGGCCGAGGATCAACAGGTGGATATCGTGTGTGCCTTCGTAGGTTACCACACTTTCCAGGTTCATCATGTGGCGCATAATCGGATATTCACCTGTGATACCCATTCCGCCCAGCATCTGACGCGCTTCGCGGGCAATTTCCAGGGCAATCTCCACATTGTTGCGCTTGGCCAGGCTGATCTGGGCAGGGGTGGCCTTGCCGGCGTCCATCAATTGGCCGAGGCGCCAAACAACGAGCTGTGCCTTGGTGATTTCGGTGAGCATTTCAGCCAGTTTCTTCTGCTGCAATTGAAAGCCCCCGATCGGCCTTCCGAACTGCTCGCGCTGCATGCTGTAGCGGCGGGCTGTATCGTAGCAATCCATCGCGGCACCAAGCGCACCCCAGCTGATGCCGTAGCGGGCTGAGTTGAGGCAGGTCAGCGGACCTTTGAGTCCTTCCACACCGGGCAGGATATGCGATTTGGGCACGCGGACATCGTTAAACACCAGTTCTCCGGTGGCCGATGCGCGCAGACTCCATTTGTTATGTGTTTCAGGTGTACTGAAGCCTTCCATCCCGCGCTCTACGATGATGCCGCGGATTTTTCCCTGTTCGTTCTTAGCCCAAACCACGGCTACGTCTGCAAAAGGCGCATTCGAAATCCACATCTTGGCGCCGTTCAGGATAACATCGTCGCCGTCTTCGCGGTAATTGGTCACCATGCCGCCCGGATTGCTCCCGTGGTCAGGTTCAGTCAGGCCGAAGCAGCCCATCCATTCGCCTTTGGCCAGCTTGGGAAGGTATTTGCGTTTTTGCTCTTCGCTGCCAAACTTGTAAATCGGATACATCACCAGCGAACCCTGAACACTTGCCGTGCTGCGAATGCCGCTGTCGCAGCGCTCCAGTTCCTGCATGATGAGTCCGTAAGTGGTATAGTCCAGCCCTCCGCAGCCGTATTCAGCCGGCAGTTGCGGCCCAAAGGCACCGGCTTCGGCCAGGCCTTTGATGATATGGTGCGGGAACTCAGCCCGTTGGGCGTAGTATTCAATAATAGGAGAGAGGTCTTTCTTTACCCAGTCGCGCACGCTGTCGCGGATGAGTTTCTGCTCTTCGGTGAGCAGGTCGTCGATTCCATAAAAATCGGGCGCTTCGTAGCGGTCTTTGCCGCGGTTGGCAGCCAGCAGATCGTCCAGATTGGTTTCGTGCATCATGCGGGTGCAAAAGTATAATTTTGGGGCCACAAGCATGAACAAGGTTTCCAGCGTTTTTATTGACAAGGCAAGCTTTCATCTGCCCATTGGGCTATACGATGGCGAAATGCGCACCGGCAACGCCATTTTGATCTCCGTCGAAGTGCGCTACATTCCGTCGGGCAACAACGAAACCGCTGCTGCTGTTGATTATGAGACGCTTTACCGCCTGATGCGGGAGGCCACAGAAACACCGACCGCCTATCTTGAAACGGTGGCGGATAACCTACTTGAATTGATCCGAAGTGCCTTTGAAAGGCAGAAACTGACTACAGTTGTGGTGCGTGTGGAAAAACCACATCCCCCGATTCCCCGTTTCCAGGCTGCCTCTGTCGGCGTGGAAATTCGATGGACGGCCGAATTCTGACCATAGCTTGATTGTTTGAGCTCCTAATTTGACATTTTCTTTGAATCCGGAATGCTGGGTAAAAAAATCTTCTTTTGGCCTTTCCTGTTGCTTTCGTCAGGATTGCAGGCACAAATCGTAGTGAGCGGATATGTCATTGCCGATCAGAACGGCGAATCGCTTATTGGTGCTTCCGTCTACGATACGCTAAGCGGTCAGGGTACCACCACGAACAACCACGGATTCTTTTCGATATCCTTTTCTTCCGGACGCCGGGTATTGCAAGTTGATTATCCGGGTTATGAGCCTTGGATAGCCGATACCATGTTGTATGGCAATGAAACCTTCCGCATACGCCTGGTACCGGGCAAGATGATGGACGAAGTGACTGTCCGTGCGCGGCCTTCCGCCGGATTTACCAACCGCACCCAGATGAGCGCGATCGACCTGCCTTTGCAGCAGGTGCGCAAACTGCCAGCTTTGCTCGGCGAAGTGGATGTAATCAAGGCCATCCAGTTGCTGCCCGGTGTGAAAGGTGGCAATGAAGGGTCTTCCGGTTTGTATGTGCGCGGTGGCGGACCAGACCAGAATTTGATTCTCCTGGACGGTATGCCCTTGTACAATGTGCAGCACATGTTCGGTTTCTTCTCGGTATTCAATGCCGATGCCATCAACAGCATCCAGCTATACAAAGGCGGTTTCCCTTCACGTTACGGCGGCCGTCTTAGTTCTGTACTCGATATTTCGATGAAGGAAGGCAATACCCGCAAAACCGAAGGCGATTTCAGTGTTTCTCCCATTGCATTTCGCCTTTCACTCAACGGGCCCATCGGGAAAAGTGGCAAAACTACCTATGCATTGTCTTTGCGCCGTTCCATTTTTGATCTCTTGCTACCGCGCAGTGGCGAAAACGTTTTTTACTATAATTTCTACGATCTCAATGCGAAGATCAGCCATCGCATTTCAGACAAGGAGCGTTTGTATGTGTCGTTCTATTCCGGCCGTGATAAGTTCTACACCGGTTTTAACAACGAGAGCACCAACGGCAACCGCACCGCCCGCGAAAGCGTGGAATCGTCGTTGATGTGGGGAAATGCCTGTGGTTCCATCCGCTATACCCGCGAACACAATCCGCGCCTCTTTGCCACCCATACCCTCGGTTTCACCAGTTACCGTTACCGCAATGGAGTAAGTTTCAATGCCAGCTACCGCACAGACACTTCTTTTGATGAGCTTGAATTATCACTGGGTTATGGAGCAGGCATTACAGATCTGATTGCACGCAGCGATTTCGAGTACGCGCATTCCACCACGCAGCGTTTCCGTTTCGGGGGAGAGTTCATCCAACACCGCTTCCGACCGGGTTATTTCAATATCCGCATCAATGCCACCGGAGGGCCTAATATCGATACCGTTATCGGCCCGAAAGATCCGTTCTATTCGCAGGAATTTGCCCTGTACGGCGAAACCGAACGCAACCTGGGCCGTGGCTTGCACATGAACGCAGGCCTGCGCATGGTGAATTACCTCAGCGGCGGCAGCTACCGTTTCTTCCCCGAACCGCGCATTTCCTTCCGTCAACGACTGGAAAACAACCTGGCGGTGAAATTCTCCTATGCCATGATGAATCAGTCGGTACACCTGCTTACGAACAGTTCAGGCGGCTTGCCATGGGATTTGTGGTTCCCTGCTACGGCGCGCATCCGTCCGCAGCGCTCCCAACAACTTGCCTTTGGCCTGGCTCAGCCATGGAAACACGGCATTGAGTTCAGCCTCGAATCTTACTTCAAGTGGATGAACCATATCGTGGATTATGCAGAAGGCGCTGACCTTTTTGCCGTTCAGACCGATTGGGAAGAACAGGCGCGTGTAGGCAGGGGCCGCATGTACGGCGGTGAATTGCTGATGCAAAGGCGCAGTGGCAGGCTCAATGGCTGGGTTGGATACACGCTCAGCTGGTCGGATCGCATTATTCCAGAAGTGAACTTTGGCCGCCGCTATTACTTCCGTTGGGACCGCCGCCATCATCTGACTGCAGTTGCCATGTACAAGTTAGACGAAGCCTGGGAACTGTCTTCCACCTTCCTGCTGCAATCGGGCAATGCCATAACCCTTCCGCAGGGTCGTTACCTTTCGGTGAACGGTACGCCCATCAACGATTATGTGGCCAAGAACGACCAGCGTTTCCCGCTCTACCACCGCATGGATATCTCCATCCAGAAACGCATCAATCCGCGCAACAACTTTACATCAACCAAGCAATACTGGAACCTCACCATTTACAACGTATATAACCGATTTAATCCATTTTATATTGATATTGACAATACCCGCACTCCACCCAGGGTGGTGGGGATTGCCTTTTTCCGTTTCCTCCCCGTACTCACCTATTCCATGAAATTCTAAGCACCATGCGTCTCCTTCTTTCTGCCCTGTTGCTCCTGGGTCTGGCTTCCTGCGAGCGCGAGCTGTACTATACCTTCAGCGATTATCAGCCCAAGCTGGTTGTCAATGGACTAATCAACAACCAGGACAAAATCGGACTGTCTGTATCCACCGCTGTTCCGTTTGGTTCATCGAACAATCCCGAATACCTCAGCAACGCCAAAGTGAGTTTCTTTATTGACGGCGTGCGCCAGCCGGATTTGCCGTTTGATGCGTTAAGCGCGAAATACCTGTATGGATTTCCGGCCATGCCCGGTCGCGAATACCGCGTTGTGGTAAGCGCTCCCGGTTATCCCTCCGTTGAAGGCACGGCAAAACTGCCATCAGCCGGCAGCTTCGGGAAAGCGACTTTTCAGGATTCTGTGGCAACGGATTCCTTTGGATTCCCGGAAGGCGCTATCACCGTGCGCATCAACGACAACGGTGCAGAGAAAAACTGGTACCGCATCAAAATCCTGTATTACAATACCACCCAGGCCATGTTCGACCTGTTGCCCGTGGAATCAGAAGACCCGCTGGTGAACCAACTGGCCAGCCAGAGCGACGGTTCCTATGTCTTCAACGATGCCACTTTCAACGGCCGCAACCGGGAAATCCGCTTCCAGACGCCATTCGGATATGCACAGGGAACCCCGCGCTTTCTGATTGAAATGGAAAACCTCTCGGAAGACTTCTATCTCTATTCTACCAGCCTGAACCGCTACGAGAATGCAGGTGCAGCGCTGTTCCGCGAACCAATCTTCGTTTACAGCAATATCCGCGACGGACTCGGCATTTTTGCCGGCGCCAGCCTCTTCCGCGACACAATCCGCTAGCGTCGGCCCTTGTGGCCGGCCTCCTTTTGTAGGATTCCATGCGCGGTCGACCACCAGGGTCGACGTTTCTCGCCCTTACGCGAACCCAACCCGGCCTTCCCGGGTCGCATATCTTGGCTCAACAATTGAAGCGCATTGTCCGACCAAGGTCTCACGGGTCGAATTTCACTAACACATAAGCATATCGGGAACTCCCTCTCTGCGGTCTTTGCGTGATTTCCCCTTTGGGTTCTCTGCGTGAACTTTTCATGGGATTGTTTCACGCAAAGTGCGCAAAGACGGCCTGCTGGCAACGTATTCCCGGGATACGTATAAACCCATAGCTTCGGAAAGAATTGATTGGCACGCAAAGAGCGCAAAGACATCTGTAATCTGCCCTCTCTGCGGTCTTTGCGTGTTTTCCCCTTTGCGGTCTCTGCGTGAACCTTTCATGGGATTGTTTCACGCAAAGCGCGCAAAGACAGCCAGCTGGCAACGTATTTCTGGGATACGTATAAACCCATAGCTCCGGAAAGAATTGATTGGCACGCAAAGAGCGCAAAGACGTCTGTAATCTGCCCTCTCGGCGGTCTTTGCGTGTTTTCCCCTTTGCGGTCTCTGCGTGAACTTTAGCTAGGAACTATTTCACGCAAAGGCCAGAAAGAAGCGACATCATCCACCTTTTTTTACTGATCTTACATTGGTGGATCTCATGGACCCGGCCTTACCGGGACGCATATCTTAATGAATCGCCTTGAAAATCCGGTTCCAGCGGATGCCGCCGAAGCTGCCTTCCTGACCAACAAAGCCGGTGGTGGGGTCAACGGTGCGCTTTTCGCGGATGCTGAAGAATACAAAAAGGGGCGGACCGATGACATGCGTTTCCGGAACAAAGCCCCAATAACGGCTGTCCAGCGAATTATGCCGGTTGTCACCCATCATCCAGTAATAGTTCTGTTCGAAGGTGTAACTGGTAACCGGTTCAGAACCATTGGATAACAATTGCTTTCCTTCTCCATCGAGGTCAATTTCGGGATGGTTCTCGTACACCTGAATAACGCGCTGGTAGAGCGGCCAGTTTTGGGCGTTGAGGGCCACGGTGGCGCCTTCCCTGGGTATGTAGATCGGACCAAAATTGTCCAATGTCCAGGGGAATTGCCCGGGCTTCTCCGGGTACAGGTCGCCACTGCCCGGCCGATCCTGGATATAGCAGGTGTCGACCAGTTGTGATGCCTTCAGTGCCAGGTATTTGGCTTGCGAAGTGTGGATAATGTAGTCATAGCCTTTAGGCACTTCTGCAGGTGGGTAGATATCGTATAGCTCGTATTGGTCGACCGTTTCCTGCCGGAGTGGTTCCTTAAACCGGAAGAAATAGCTGTATTGCTGATTGGGAGATGCGGGCAGCTCCTTGCCGTTGATATACACCACGCGGTTGCGGATGGCAAGCGAATCGCCCGGCAAGCCGATGCAGCGCTTGATATAGTTCTGCTGCTTGTCGATTGGATGCCCTTCATCCATCGGGTAATTGAATACCACGGGGTCGTTGTTCTTGATTTTCCTCCAGCCGGGTAAACGCATGTAAGGCAACTCGAGGAGCGAGCTGTAGGCCTTCATCCCCAACAAATCCTGATGGGCGAGGGGAATGGCCAAAGGCGTCATCGGAACACGGGCACCGTAATGCACGCGTGATACGAAAAGATAGTCGCCCACCATGAGATTGCCTTCCATACTCGGTGTCGGAATCTTGTATGCCTCCACGTAAAAACCGCGAATCACACCGGCCACAAAGACGGCAAAGAACAAGGCATCGCCCCATTCGCGGAAAGCCCCGGAAGGGGCGGGGTGCTTCTTTTTGAAGTCTTCGCTGTGGCTCGGGCCCAGGTAAGCAGCTTCCTTGCTGAAACCAACATACGGCAGATACGCAAAGGGGAATATCACACCCAGGATTTGCTGCCAGAGCCTGAACTGTCCGAAGCTGCGCAACAAGTCGATCGTGATGGTGAAGCCGGCGATCACATTCACAACCGGAATGCAAAGCAGCAGCACATAATACCAGGGCCGGTTGACCAGTTTTGCCCAATGCCACCAGCTCAAAACCGGTACCAGGGCCAGCCAGCCGGGTTTGCCGGCTTTTTTGAACAGCATGAACAAACCGAGGCGGGTCAAGGCATAGAAAACGACCGCTATGGCAAAAAACAGGTTCGCGTTATGGGCTTGCATAAAGTTCAAAATTGCAGTAAATCTTTCATACCAAAAGCGCCTTTTCTCCCACAGGTGAATTCGGCGGCCAACACGGCGCCTAAGGCAAAGCCATTGCGGTTATGCGCTATATGGCTGAGATCGATGCGGTCTTCAGGCGAATTCCAGCTGATGGTATGCGTGCCGGGAACCTCGTCTGTGCGCAGGCTCCGGATCGGTATTACACCTGTTTCGGTTTCAGAGACCGTTTCCTGCCAGCTGTGGTAATCGCGGTTGGCGGACATGATGCCTTCTGCTAACGTGATGGCTGTGCCGCTGGGCGCATCCTTTTTGTGCACATGATGGATCTCTTCCATTTGCAATTTGTAGGCGCTCCGCCCTTCCATCAAACGCGCCAACAGGGCATTGACCTGAAAAAGGATATTCACGCCTACACTGAAATTAGATGCCGTAAACAAAGCTGTTTCATAGGAAACGGCGAGTGCCTGCAGTTCATCGAGCCGCGCATACCAGCCGGTGGTTCCGCTTACGACAGGCTTCCCGGCGCGCAGGCAATACGAAATGTTATCCACCGCCACGGCAGGCTCTGTAAACTCTATGACCAAATCGGCGGTGCTCAGTTCGGTCGTGTTCAGCGGATTGGAACGCGTAAAGCGGGCCGTTATCTCATGGCCGCGGGAAAGGGCAATACCTTCAATAATTTTCCCCATTTTTCCGTATCCGCAAAGGGCAATCTTCATGCTGCAAATATGCGTCAGTAGCAGGCGGCATTACTTTTGTTTCTTCGAAAAAGGGCTATCCTTCCATGAAACGTTTACTGCTTATCGCAATTGCGCTCATTTTCTTCATTTCCATCGGCTTTGCTTGGATCATTTTCGGACCGGCAAGCGGCAAAACTGGTACCGTCAGGATTCCGCGTAACAGCGATATGGGGCAGGTTCAGCAAGGACTGAAAGACAGCCTCGCCTTGCGCAATGCCTGGTTTTTTGAAACCCTCGCAGGCTGGATGCGCTACAAAGACGTGCGGCCGGTGCGTTTCACCATCGAAAAAGGCAGCAGCTTGTATGAGGTTATCATCGGATTGAAACGGCATGCCCGCCAAACAGTCGATGTGGTGGTGCTGCCGGGTCATGACCGCCGACAACTCGCCCGGCAATTATCCAGACAGCTGGCTGTCACGGCCGCAGAATTGGACAGTTGCCTGCAGGATTCCGCTTTCCTGGCTGCATTTGGTGTAACACCACGCAATTTTCAGCGCATCGTATTGCCCAATACCTACAATGTGTATTATGCAGCCGATGCCCGCGATCTGTTCAGGCAGTTCAGTCAGTATGCACGCAGTTATTGGGTAGCCAAAAATCTGAGCCCCAAACAGGCCGATTCCGCGCTGATTCTTGCTTCCATCGTCGAAAAAGAAACCATCCGCTCGGAGGAAAAGGCGCGGATTGCCGGCGTGTACCTGAACCGGCTGCAGAAAGGCATGAAGCTGCAAGCCGACCCGACGGTGAATTTCGCCCTCGACGCCTGGAGGGCGCTTTCATACGAAGACCTCAAGTTTGAATCACCCTACAACACGTATCTCTACGCTGGCTTACCGCCAGGTCCGATTTGCATTCCCGGTCCAACATCGGTAAATGCAGTGCTTGAACCCGAAAAGCATGCGTATCTGTATTTCGTGGCAAAAGGAGATGGCAGCGGATTCCACCGGTTTGCGGCTGATTTCAACGGGCATCAGGCCAATATCCGACTGCGGAAACAGGAACTGGCAGCCGGCGCAAAACCATGAAAATCAAACGCTATGGGTAAAACGCTCGGCAATCCATTCGCTTTGGTAGGCGTGTACGCGCAGCCAACCGTTGTGCGCTTCGAAGTAAGGCAGTCGTGTGCCTTGCGCCAGACTGCGCAATACGGTCGCGTCGCCTTTGGGTTCATTCCGCACCCGTAAGGTCGATGCCGTAATTTCCACCTGACCCATTGGAACCGGAACCTGATTTCGGGTTACAAAACGGGCAGCAACCCATTCCTGTCTTGAGGGATGTATGCGCAGCCAACCATTGCGCTCCTCATATACCATGACCGGCGTGCTGCGGCTCAGGGAACGCAGTGCACGTGCATTGGCATCAGCATTTTCGCGCACAAACAGGCTATTGGCATTCACCAAGCCTTCCCACAGTATCGCAGGGGGCGCTGTTGTAAGGTTGATGAGTGCTGCGACGCGCGGAATAAAATGGGCTTCTGCATCTGCCACCTTATTGCCGCCGAAGAAGTTCGTTCCGGGACAACTTTTGGTACTACCGCTGCCATTGGTACGGAGGCCGCTATTGAGATCCCACCAATGGTGATACACTACAGTATCGCTTGAAGCGATCAGGCTGAACTTCTTGCACAGCAAGGCGTTGGCTTCAAGTATCGCATCGGTGTGTGCTGCTGTCATTATGTCTCCTCCGGTATCAAAATTGCCAATATGCTCCATGCAAATGCCATAGGTATTGGCACCTTTGATACCGCCGGGAATCTTGTTGAAGTCGCGGCAAACCGCAACGCGGCCGTCGGGGAAAGTGGTCAGATTCTGGGCGATTTCATTGAAACCACGCTGCAGGTGCGCGTTTTCCATGCCGATCAGCATCGAAAAATGGTTGTTACCGCGAAAATGCGTGTACCCGGGGATATAGGTATGGTGGTTTTGGATCAGCCGGATAGTGCGCGAAAAACTGTTGTTGTCTAGCCACTGCGCGAATTCCGGCAGGGTCATCAGGATGAATTTGCCTCTTTGTTCCATGATTCAGGGGATATGTGGAACCAAATATACGATTCCGAAACAAAGAAGCTCTGAATACCTTCGTTTCTTCAGCTTCGGAAGAAACGGGCGCTTACCCGGCTTCCGTCGGCGCGGCTTCCTTGAATCAGGTACAAACCGGCGGGTAGTGCAGACACGGTGATTTTATCCGTCGCTGCTCTGTGTGCCATCACCACACGCCCATCTACCGATGTTACAGTGACATCTTTCAATTTCTCCGAACCGAAGAAAAGCAAGTTTTCTGCCGGATTGGGGTAGACCAGCATAGCAGGAGCGCTTGAATTGGATACATTGCTACCCGCTGATTCGTTTAGCGTCAGCAGATTGGTGGCAGTGCGGTCGCCATCAGAACTCGAAGGACTCTTGGCGCCCAGACCGGCAGTGAACACTTTCACGGTGCCTTTACCGGATGCCGGCGCTTTCCAGGTCATTTCAAATACACCACCGGCAACGGGATTGGTGTGTTCACCGTATTGCCTGCCGGCGAGGGTAAGCACGCGGGTACCTGAAGAAACAGCCGTAAGAGAACCGGCTTGTTCGTCTGCCGCATCGAGTGCGACGGCCTGAAAGCCGAAACGCTGGTATTCGCTGCCGCTAACGGTCACTTTCAGCGTGTAGTCTTTATCGGGCTGGTAGCTGGTAACAGGGTTGCCGTTGTCGAGCAATTGCACGCTGAGGCCGGGAACACTGCTTCCACCGCTGTGGCAATTGGCACAGGTTCCGGATGAAACCGGGCTTCCGGTGCGGTCGGCTGACTGCGAGGCGCCGGCTCCATTGCTGCTGGACGACAGGCCAACGATGAGCGCTACCGATGAAGGAAGCAACAAAAGGGGTAGTAAGATTCTTTTCATATTCGGGTCGTTAATAAACAGCCCAAAGGTGATTTTGATTCCCTTTTCAGGTAAAAAAACGCAGATGTGAATAAAAAGGTCACAAAATGGAATTCATCTCAACAATCTGAACATTTTCCGCTGCTGCCTGTATTATTTTCGCCGCGTTTCCATGCAACCATCCAGCTACTTACCCATCCTCTTACAGTTGGCAGCCGCCCTCGGTTTTGTGGTGCTCGCCCTTTTTCTGAGCCACTTGCTCGGGCCGTCGCGCAAAACCAGCGCTAAAGACGATACCTTTGAATGCGGAATCGAGGTACAAGGCAATGCGCGCTTTCCGGTTTCCATCAAGTACTTCCTTACGGCCATCCTTTTCGTGCTGTTCGATGTGGAAGTGATTTTCTTCTATCCGTATGCCGTGAACATCAAAGACATGGGATGGGAAGGTTTTACAGCCGTACTGATGTTTGTGGCCTTCTTCCTGGCCGGATTTTTTTACATCCTTCGCAAGGGCGCGCTGGAATGGGACGATTGATTTCAACACTTTGAACAACCTAATATCTATAGAACAATGGTTAAGATGGCAGATAAACCCGATGGATACGAAGGACAAGGTTTCTTCGCTACCAGCCTGGATAAAGTAATCGGCATGGCGCGTGCCAACTCGCTTTGGCCTCTGCCTTTCGCAACGTCATGTTGCGGTATCGAATTCATGGCGACCATGGGTGCGAACTACGACTTGGCACGTTTTGGCAGCGAACGCCTCAGCTTTTCACCCCGTCAGGCAGATCTGCTGATGGTAATGGGTACCATCGCCAAGAAAATGGGGCCTGTGCTGAAGCAAGTGTACGATCAGATGGCAGAACCCAAATGGGTATTGTCTGTCGGAGCCTGTGCTTCAAGCGGTGGCATTTTCGATACCTACAGCGTATTGCAGGGCATTGATCGTATTATACCGGTCGATGTATACGTGCCAGGATGCCCGCCGCGTCCGGAACAAATCATCGAAGGCGTAATGAGGATACAGGAGCTGGCGAAGAATGAAAGCCTGCGCCGCCGCCATTCGGAAGAGTACAAAAAGATGTTGGAAAGCTATAACCTCACCTGAGCCATGTCGAATCAGGAAATCTTGGCCCAGACGGCCCTCGAAGTATTGGGCGACAAAGCCCTTTCAAGCCATAGCCCATACGGCTTGCTTACGGTGGAAGTTCCGGCAGAAGGCATCGTTGAAACCGTTCGCAGTTTGGTGGAGCATCCCGTTTTGCGGATGGGTTTTCTTACCGATCTCTGCGCGGTGCATTATCCCGACGATCCGGGCCGCGAAATCGCTGTGGTGTATCACCTCCACAGCCTGCCCAACAATTTCAGGTTGCGCCTGAAAGCTTTCCTGCCGATCGCCAATCCGGCCATCGATACCATGACCCCGCTTTTCAGCGCGGCCAACTGGATGGAAAGGGAGACTTATGATTTCTATGGTGTTCAGTTTACCGGTCATCCGGACCTGCGCCGCATTCTCAATGTTGACCATATGGATTACTTCCCGCTGCGCAAAGAGTACGCGTTGGAGGATGAAACCCGTGACGATAAAGACGATAGATTTTTTGGACGATGACAACTCCGGATACCCAAAAGCAAGGCCAGGCTCCTTTGGTGGCGCACGACTCCATCGATGGAGAAATTGCCATTCTCAATCTCGGCCCGACGCACCCTGCCACGCATGGTGTGTTTCAGAACGTGCTGAAAGTAGACGGCGAGCGGATTCTCGAAGCCGAACCAACCATCGGTTATATACACCGTGCCTTTGAAAAATTGGCAGAACGCCGTCCATACAACCAGATTACGCCCATCACCGACCGACTGAACTACTGTTCTTCGCCCATCAACAACATGGGATGGCACATGACCGTAGAGAAACTCGCAGGCATCGAACTGCCCAAAAGGGTGGAGTACATGCGGGTTATTATCATGGAGCTGTCGCGCATTGCCGATCACCTGATCTGCAACAGCGTTATCGGTGTGGATACCGGCGCATTGACCGGCTTTACCTACATGTTCCAGGAGCGCGAGCTTATTTACGAAATGTTCGAAGAAGTCTGCGGCGCACGCCTTACAACCAATATCGGTCGTGTTGGTGGGTTTGAACGCGATTTCAGCGATGCTTTCAAACAGAAACTGGATACTTTCCTGAAGGGATTCCCGGCGCGTTTTGAAGAATTCGATGGTATGTTGGCCCGCAACCGCATCTTCATGGACAGGGTAATCAAAGCCGGACCTATTTCAGCAGAACGCGCGTTGAATTACGGTTTTACCGGGCCCAACCTGCGCGCTGCCGGGGTTGATTACGATGTTCGGGTGATGAATCCATATTCGAGCTACGAAGATTTCGAGTTCGATATACCCATCGGGCAAGACGGAGACACATTTGATCGCTTTGTGGTGCGCCAGCAGGAAATACGGGAAAGCTTGAAAATCATCCGCCAGGCGCTCGACAACATGCCTGCAGGTAAACACTTTACCGATGTGCCCGATTTTTACCTGCCGCCCAAAGACGAAGTTTACCGCAGCATGGAAGCGCTCATCTATCACTTTAAGATTGTGATGGGAGAGACGCCGATTCCGGCCGGTGAAGTATACCACGCTGTGGAAGGTGGAAACGGAGAGCTTGGTTTTTACCTTATCAGCGATGGTGGCCGCACGCCTTACCGCCTGCACTTCCGCCGTCCTTGCTTCATTTATTACCAGGCCTATCCCGAAATGATTAAAGGAAGCATGCTCAGCGATGCCGTGCTTACCATGAGCAGCATGAACGTAATTGCAGGAGAACTCGATGCCTGAGAACAACACCCATACCGACGGCGAAATCCGCTTCAGCGAAGAAGCCCTCGCCCTGATCAATCGCCTGATTGCCCAATATCCTGAAGGCAATCAGAAAAGCGCAGTACTGCGGATTTTGCACATGGCCCAGGCCGAGTTTGGTTGGCTGAGCACACCAGTAATGGACTATGTTGCGCGCATCCTGCACATCCAGCCGGTCGAAGTATATGAAGTAGCCACTTTTTACTCCATGTACGAAACCAAGCCGGTTGGCAAAGTGAAAATGGAAGTTTGCCGCACGGGCCCTTGCATGATCGAAGGCGCTGAGAAAATCGTAGCCTACATCGAAAACAAGCTGGGCATAAAAGACGGAGAAACGACTGCCGACGGCCGTTTCACGCTGAAAACAGTCGAATGCCTTGGTGCATGCGGGTATGCACCCATGATGCAGGTAGGAGAACATTACCATGAACACCTCACAGAAGAAAAAATAGACCAGTTTATCGCCAATAACGCATCATGAAGAACTTTATTTACACCACACTGGCCTGTCTGGCTATGGCTTATGCACCTTCAGCCCAAGCCCAAATGGCGATAGAAGTGGATCCTTCTGCCAAATCCTGGTCATTGAATGGCACTGCTTTCAACAGCAAATCCAAGTATACCGACGTGCTGAATGCATTTGGCGGAGCCAACCGGACCATCGAAGCCCCGAACCGCACCCAATACGTATTCGATAGCCTCGGGGTAGTTTTGGAAGTGAGCGATGGCAGCGTGGCCGTGCGGGTTTTTCTCGGACAATCCATCCGCGCCACCGAGCCGCAAAAGAATTATACCGGAACCTTCAAGATTTCAGGTGCGGCCATCACTGCGGCCAATAACCTGGGCGAAGTGAAGGCGAAAACACCCGCCATTATATGGTCTGACCTGATGGGCAAAGGATTGATTTTCCAGGGCAAGGGCTTCATGATGATGATCGATACGCGTTCTGGCAAGGTGAACGACGTAGGTTTCGGATACAAAAACTAACATTGGGCTTATCGCAATGAAACGCAAGTTGTTGATTGACAAAGCCGGAGTGCCGGGCATCGCTTCTTACGAAGTGTACCGGAAAGAAGGCGGATACAGGGCGGTGGAGAAAGCGCTGAAGTCTATGGCGCCCGACGATGTAGTCGAAGAAGTGAAGAAATCAGGCCTACGCGGACGCGGCGGTGCTGGTTTTCCCACCGGCATGAAATGGAGCTTCCTCGCCAAACCCGAAGGTGTTCCACGCTATTTGCTCTGCAATGCAGACGAAAGCGAACCCGGAACCTTCAAAGACCGTTTCCTGATGGAGAAAATCCCTCATCTGCTGATTGAGGGTATGATAGTTTCGAGTTATGCACTCGGCGCAAATACATCGTATATTTACATTAGAGGCGAGTACATGTGGATTCTGCATATCCTGGAAAAAGCGATTGCAGAAGCCTATCAGGCCGGCTGGCTGGGGAAGAATATCCTCGGAACCGGATACAACCTCGACCTGTATGTGAACCCCGGAGCAGGTGCATATATCTGCGGTGAAGAAACGGCGCTGATTGAAAGCCTGGAAGGCAAGCGCGGCAATCCGCGGATCAAACCGCCATTCCCGGCTGTCAAAGGCCTTTGGGGTTGCCCAACCGTGGTAAACAACGTTGAAACCATCGCGGCCGTAGTTCCGATTGTGAACGATGGCGGCGAAGAATATGCCAAAATTGGTGTTGGTCGTTCGACCGGTACCAAGCTGATTTCAGCCTGTGGTAATATCAACAAACCCGGCGTGTATGAAATCGAACTTGGTATTTCGGTGGACGAATTCCTTTACAGCGACGAATACTGCGGCGGCATCAAGAATGGCAAGCAATTGAAGGCCTGTGTGCCCGGAGGTTCTTCTGTTCCGATTCTCCCGCATTTCCTCGTAACCCGCACTGCTGCCGGTGAAGAACGCCTGATGACTTACGAAAGTCTGGCAGATGGCGGTTTCCAGACCGGATCTATGCTCGGTTCGGGCGGTTTTATCGTGTACGACGAAGATCAGTGTATTGTGCGCAATACCTGGAACTTTACCCGTTTCTACCACCACGAAAGCTGCGGTCAGTGCAGTCCTTGCCGCGAAGGCACGGGCTGGATGGAAAAAGTGCTGCACCGCCTTGAATACGGTCATGGAAAGATGGAAGACATCGAATTGCTCTGGGATATCCAGGCCAAGATCGAAGGCAATACCATTTGTCCGCTGGGCGACGCTGCGGCCTGGCCGGTAGCATCCGCCATCCGCCATTTCCGCGAAGAGTTTGAATGGCATGTGAAAGAACCCGCACAGGCCATGCAACGCAATTACGGCCGGGTAACAGAGAAAGTATTTGAAGCTGCAAACGCTTGATTATAAAATAGTAAGAGATTCATGGCTAAAGTAACGATAGATGGGCACACGGTGGAAGTTCCGGATGGAACCACCATTCTGAACGCTGCGCGCTTGGTGGGTGGTGAAACCGTTCCGCCGGCTATGTGCTATTACAGTTCACTGAAGGGCAGTGGCGGTAAATGCCGCACTTGTCTGGTAGAAGTGAGCAAGGGCAGCGAAAAAGATCCGCGCCCGATGCCCAAGCTGGTCGCCAGCTGTTCCACTCCGGTGATGGACGGCATGGAGGTGAAGAACAAAACTTCGCCCCGCGTGCTGGATGCCCGCAAAGGCGTAGTGGAATTTTTGCTCATCAACCATCCGCTCGATTGCCCTATCTGCGACCAGGCAGGCGAATGCCACCTGCAGGATCTGGCATTTGAACACGGTAAATCAGCTACCCGCTACGAATTCAAACGCCGGGAGTTCGATAAAATCGATATCGGACCTTATATACAGCTCCACATGACGCGCTGTATCCTATGCTATCGCTGCGTTTACACCGCCGATCAGCTGACCAACGGCAGGGTACATGGCGTAATGAAAAGGGGAGATGCGGCTGAAATCAGCACCTTTATCGAGAAGGCCATCGACAACGATTTCAGCGGCAACGTGATCGACGTATGTCCGGTGGGAGCGCTTACTGATCGCACATTCCGTTTTAAAAGCCGCGTATGGTATACCAAACCGATGGACGCACACCGCGACTGCGACAAATGTTCCGGCAAAGCTGTGCTCTGGATGGTGGGCAATGAAGTGTACCGCGTGACTGCGCGCAAAGACCAGTACGGAGAAGTGAAGGAGTTTATCTGCAATACCTGCCGCTTCGACAAAAAAGAAGCCGGTGACTGGACCATCGAAGGTCCGAGGATGATTGACCGTCACAGCGTTATCTCCGCCAACAAATATTTTGAACCCGAACCCGAACACACGCCCTTGCTGAACAAGGCATAAACCATGGATCAGGCGCTACTCATTGAAAAAATCATCCTGGTGCTCACGATGTTGGGCATCACCCTGCTGATAGCCACTTACAGCACCTATGCGGAACGCAAAGTGGCCGCATTTCTGCAGGATCGTTTGGGTCCGGATCGCGCTGGGCCGTTTGGATTGCTGCAGCCTTTGGCAGATGCAGGCAAGATGTTCTTCAAAGAAGAACTCATTCCGGCAGCATCCGAGAAATGGCTGTTTATCATGGGCCCCGGCATCGCCATGTTCACCGCTTGTATGACCGGTGCAGCGATTCCATGGGGAACAGAACTGCACATTTTCGGCTATACCCTGAACATGCAGATAGCCGATATCGATATCGGAATCCTGTATATCATCGGCTTCGTGAGCATGGGCGTCTACGGCATCATGATCGGCGGCTGGGCTTCGAACAACAAATACTCCTTATACGGAGCCATCCGCGCCAGCAGCCAGATGATCAGTTACGAACTGGCTATGGGTCTGAGCATTATCGCCGTGGTCATGATGTCGGGTTCGCTGAGCCTGAAAGAAATCGCTGCCCAGCAAAGTGGCATGAACTGGAACGTATGGTACCAGCCCCTCGGCTTCGTCATCTTCTTCACCTGCGCCCTGGCAGAATGCAACCGCGCACCTTTCGATCTGCCGGAATGTGAAACGGAACTCATTGGTGGCTACCATGTTGAATACTCCAGTATGAAGCTTGGATTCTATCTCTTTGCTGAATACATCAACATGTTCATCTCATCAGCGGTGATTGCAACGCTCTATTTTGGAGGCTACAATTTCCCCTTCCAGGACATGATCAGCAGTCCGGCATTGCTTGGCTGGCTTCAGTTCATCGCACTCTTTGCCAAAATCTTCTTCTTCATCTTCGTATTCATGTGGATTCGCTGGACATTGCCGCGTTTCCGCTACGATCAGCTCATGCACCTGGGCTGGAAGTCGCTGATTCCGCTGGCTATTCTCAATATGGTCATTACCGCTGCTGTGGTAATTGCCCGCAACAATGGATTTTAACATCGATTCACTCTAAACTTGCACCCTGAAAAATGGAAAGACTGACCACAAGGGCCAAACAGGTTTCCAATAAGGAAATGACCCTCATGGAAAGGATTTATCTCCCTGCCATATTGCACGGCATGGGCGTAACCCTGAAGCATTTCTTCATGAAAAAGGTATCCGTTCGGTATCCTGAAGTCCAACGGCCTTTTTCACCCGTTTACCGCGGCGTACATGTGTTAAAACGCGATGAAGAAGGACGGGAGCGCTGCACTGCCTGCGGATTGTGTGCAGTTGCCTGCCCGGCTGAAGCCATTACTATGGTGGCTGAAGAGCGCAAAAAAGGAGAGGAGCATCTCTACCGCGAAGAAAAATATGCTGCGGTGTATGAAATCAACCAGCTTCGTTGCATCTTCTGCGGATTGTGCGAGGAAGCATGTCCTAAAGAAGCGATATTCCTTACAGACAAGATTACTCCCGTGGAAGAAGACCGTGCCAGCTTCATATATGGCAAAGACAAACTCGTGGAACCACTCGACAAGCGCGTTGACGTAAGCAAAAGACAGAGCTGGAGGCTGAATCAGGCATGATGGACAATATTCCTTTCCTGATTTTTTCCTTCATCACCATCCTCACGGCGCTCGGAACGGTTACTGCACGCAATCCTGTTTACAGCGTACTGTTCCTGATTCTGACCTTTTTCGCTTTGAGCGGTCATTATATCCTGCTCAATGCGCAGTTTATCGCCGTTGTAAACCTGATCGTGTATGCAGGAGCCATCATGGTACTCTTCCTTTTTGTACTGATGCTCCTGAACCTCAACAAAGACAGTGAAGCTCCAAGGCCCTGGCTGTGGCAGATTTCTGCTGCTTTGTCTGCCGGCATGTTGCTGGTGGTACTGGCCGGTTCGCTGCGTGAAGCATCCTTGTATCTCGTAAAAGGCGGACCCGAAGCGGGTGAAATAGGCCTGGTGAAGAACCTCGGCAAGGCGCTCTTCACGGAGTTTGTAGTTCCTTTTGAAATCTCCAGCATCCTC